>SKEW01000020.1_pt1 | contig 212276 bp, 151 predicted proteins | sample 4841441 | NCBI WGS metagenome assembly SKEW01 (sample SAMN11008799, study PRJNA524170) | human gut metagenome | isolation source: fecal sample from pouch patient p41 | place: Israel: Tel-Aviv | reverse complement strand
TCCAAGCACTTTAGTATCAGATTTTAAAATGATGCTAACATTCTGTTTGATAGAAACCTCTTGACTAGCCATTCCGATAAAGGAAACCACCAAAGTCTTTGCGGAACTAATTGTTTATGTAAATAACTGACAATCAACACAAAAGTATTTCTTCGCTTTACCTGCTTTTCTGCTATATAAATTGTTTGAGAAGTATAAAAGAAATAATTTTCTACCTTTATTCTACTGAAATAAAGTGTTTACTTCATTTTTGTTTTAAATATATTTTGACTATATATTATAAAAGAACTGATATTCTCAATTTAAATGAAAATATCAGTTCTTTCCTTAGTACCAAATAACAATATTTGCTGTATATTAGTTATTTATATGCAGGATTCTGGTCTGCTATTGTTAACGCACCGTTCGCATCAATTTCATCTTGAGGTATGGGCATTTCTAATTTGTCTGAACCGGCAGGAATCAATCCGACTCTGCTCCAATCCAATGTTAAATTTGAACGGTCCATTGGTAAATCTCTGCGCTTAAGATCAAATAAACGGTGACCTTCAGCAAAAAGTTCACGACGACGTTCATTCTGTATCTCTGTTTTTAAAACATCACCTGTGCCTGAATATGCACTTATACCGCGTGCTTCCCTCACTTTATTCAAAGCAGCTAAGGCTTCATCTTCATGATTATTATCAGCGGCTAGTTCAGCTATAATTAAATACATTTCAGAACCACGCATCATATTATAATCACCTTCAGCGAAAGCTACTGTACCAGAGCCTTTTGTTCCATCGCTATCGTCATTCTTCCGGCTGTTAATTTTGCATGTGACATAGCTGCCATTGCGTTTGTAATATTTGCCATCTATCTTTACAAATAAAGTTTTACGGATATCTGTATCATCAAAAATATCAATCAACTCTTTTGCAACACCTAGAGAACTGTACCCGTCTTTTACATAAGTAGAATCTTGGTCACAATAGTACCAAAATGCTGGCAACGATAAGAATGATTGCTTGTCAGTAGAGGTACATGTAAAATACCATATTGTTTCAGTGTTATTTTCACAGAACTTGTTTTTATAATCAGCTTTTGACATCAATGTAATTTCTGATAAAGCTTTGTTTGCATGTGACGTTCCATTAGTGTAATCGCCTAAGTCTAAATAAATTCTAGCAGCAATTCCATGAGCTGCCTGTTCTGTTATGTAACATTTTGAAGAAGAGGATGTACCTGTCAATAAAGTACAAGCCTTTTCAATATCATTCACCATTTGAACATAGCAATCTTTTACCGTAGAGCGAGGTATGTCTGTAGTTGAAGATGTTAAACGAAGAATAACTCCTGGATTATCAGGATATTTATTAACAGATTTTGCATACATTCTAATCAAATAGTGATATGCATAGGTACGCAATGCCAAAGACTCTCCTTCAATACGATTACGTTCACTACTTTCCGGTAATGTTTCTAAATTATCTAAAATAGCATTACAGTTATCAATTAAGCTATAGCAACCAATCCAAGGATCCACAGAATAAGTACTGCTTGGAGTAATAGAGTATTGATAAGGTGAAACAAAACGATTATAGTTACCTGTACTGTTTACCATTGCATCATCAGCCATCACATCAGGCATAAAGAAAATATATTGATTGGTATAATGAGCGTAATGGCCATTAGTAAACCAGTCATAAGCACCAATTAACACCTGCTGTGCTCCTTCAGTACTAGTGAAAACACTTGCATCTGAATACTGGTCAGAAGGAGTTACATCCAAAAAATCATTGCAGCCGCTTAATGAAGCAGTCAACAGTATAGAAGCAAAAATATAGGATATTTTTTTCATATATATCTGGTTTATAAGTTAGAAAGTTAGATTAATTCCCGCAGTAAATGTTCTCGCCAATGGAACTGTACCGCCTCCATCAAGCAAACCATCAACACCACCTAATTCTACATCATAACTTTTGAATTTTTTATCCAAATTCCAAGTTATCAAGTTGTCTGCACTGACATAGATACGTACATTCTGTAATAGAATTTTTTTGATCAGTGATTTGGGTAGTGAATAACCTAAACTGATATTCTTTAACTTAATGAAATCTGCATTATGTAGATAACGACTTGATCTTCCATTAGAAGTATTGGAATTATTTGGAATAAATTTTGGATTGGAAGCATTTGTGTTTTCCGGTGTCCAACTATCTGCTTGTTCTGTTATCAACTGATATCCAGTCTTATTTCCATCATTTAATAAATTTTCCTCATATACATCATATATCTTACCTCCAAATCCGTAAGTAAACATGAATGAGAAATCTACACCTTTCCATGAAACAGTATTAGTCAAACCTCCGGTTGCTGAAGGAAGTGCAGACCCTAATTTATATTTTGTAGCTTTAGAGTATGTATTGGTTGTGGTACGTTCTCCTGTAGGGTTGCCTTTATCATCAGTTACATCCATATACCACAGTGGGTCTCCATTAACGGGGTCTACACCAGCCCATTCTTGCATATAGAATTCATAGATACTATAGCCTACAGTCCGAATTTTGGTGCCAACCACTTCTTCTTTTTGAGGATAAGATGTTATTTTATTATTGTTAAAAGCAATATTAAAGTCCGTTGTCCAAGTGAAATCTTTCGTATTGATATTTGTTGAATGCAAATCAATTTCTATACCTTGATTACGCATACCACCTAGGTTTGATATAGCATTTTCAAATCCGGTTGAGGGCGCCAATGGTTTTTCAAGTAATAAGGCATCTGAAGTTTTATTGTAATATTCAATACTGCCATTCAAACATCCAAATATTCCAAAATCAATACCTACATTAAAATTTTTAGACTTTTCCCATGATAATTCATCATTAGGAATTTGCAAGTGTGTAATGCCATTTTGACCATTGTAATTGTTTCCTGTATCATATAAGCCTTGGAAGCCATACAAATAATCAGATTGTTTGTTACCTGAAGTTCCATAACTGGCACGTAATTTTAAATCATCAACCCATTCAATACCTTTAAAAAAATTCTCTTCACTGATACGCCAGTTGCCACCGATAGACCAGAACGTCCCCCAACGATGTCCAGGTGCAAACCGTGAGGAGCCGTCGGTACGAATACTGAATGAAAGAAAGTATTTGTTTAAATAATCATAGTTTATGCGCCCGAAAAATGATTGCATACGCTCGTGATCTTTCTTTGATTTAGTTTCATAAGGAGTAGAGGCCATACTTAATTCAATCATTTCACTATTAGAAAAACCTGTAGCATGGGCATGAAGCATGGAATAAGTGTTCTTATATGCTTCATAACCGGCCAGCAAACCAATATGATGATCATTAAACAAAGAAAAAGCATAATTCAACGTACTGGTAAATGTGGATGTGATGTCACTAATAGCATATTTGCTTAATCGTCCATCTACTGCCGCACCATTACCATGTTCTGGATTATACCAACGCATTTCATCCATATTGGTATAGTCATAAGAGAAACTGTTACGCCAATGTACACCGAAAATATTCAAATCAATAAATGGACTAATTAATGCCCGATGCGTTTTAGTATTGTAGATATCCATTTTCGAAAAAGCCAGTGTGTTCATGTCATTGAACACAGGGTTCACATAGTTATAAACAGGATTGCCTTTTTCATCATAGATTTTATTAAAATCATTATCCAATTTATAGAGCGAGATAGCATTAGGGACAAAAAAAGCATTGGTTAAAGGTGATGAACCACCTCCACCGCCCGGAGGGGTGTTTTGCTCATTGACTGACATTGTGGATGTTACACCGATTTCTGCCCAAGGCTTAATTTTACTGCTGACATTAATGCGGGCAGAATAACGTGATAAATCCGAACCAACGGCCAAACCATCTTGGTCCATATATCCCAAAGATATAAAATATTTAGATTTGTCACTACCACCACTGATGCTTAAATCATATTGCTGGGTAGTTGCTGTCTTAAACAGTTCGTCTAAATAGTCTGTATTTATCATAGCTTTTGCACCACTTGCCAAAATACCCTCTCCAGTAAAAGGATTAGCCATATTAAAAGGATTGGCTTTATACATATCTTGTACAGATGCATTAGCTGCAATACTAGCTGCTTCGGAAGTCATTCCGTCGCTTATGTTTTGAGTATAGAATCCTTTGTAATAAGTCTTATAATGTTCTGTAGAACTCATTAAATCATAGCCATTGGAAGGTAAATGTGAAGAACTTACTTGAGCTTTAAATTCGATCTTTGCTTGTCCGGAAGCACCTTGCTTTGTAGTTATCATGACAACCCCGTTAGCAGCACGCGAACCATATAATGAAGCGGCAGACGCATCTTTCAGAACCGATATGGATTCTATGTCATTAGGATTCAAATTGGATAATGGATTTACAGAAGTTCCATAATTATCTTCATCTGCGACTTTTGATATATTCTTTGATGAAACAGGAACGCCATCAATAACATACAAAGGCTGGCTGGATGCGGACATAGACCCAATACCGCGGATACGTACTTGGCTTACTGAACCAGGTTGACCTGATTGACTTTCTACTTGTACGCCTGCGGATAATCCTTGTAACGCTTTCTCAAAAGAAGCAGTTGGGACTTTCTCTAAAGCATCCGATTTCACAGTAGCTACCGAACCTGTTAATGAATTTTTCTTAGCAGCACCATACGCAACCACCACAACTTCATCAAGAGTTTCAGTATCGGGTTTCAAACTAATATGTAAATTAGACTTGACATCCAATTCTTGACTCTTCATTCCGATAAAGGAAACTACCAAAGTCTTTGCGGAACTAATTGTTTATGTAAATAATTGATAACCAGTATATTTATTACTAAATCTCTTATTCGCTTTCCTTGATTTAAGCCGTTTAAAGAGTATGATAATAATAATTTTCTACCTTTCTTCTACTGAAAAAAGAATTGACTTGCAACATTCCTGTTCGTTGTTACTCTGTTCATAAAATACCTGAAGTACTAAGATTGATATTTATCAACTTTTTAAATATTTCAAAACTTCCAAAGATTGTTTGCACTTTAGATTACAAAAGAAGATAGTAGGACATGAAGTAAATTAGCAAACTATTATTATCATTTTCTGATATAGAATTTTATATGCGCATATTATATGATATACATATATGAATTTTGCAGAAATTCAATAACCTTGATACCTATTTTCTACCCGGTTAGGCTGAGATGGAAATATTGTCACATTTTATTTCTTTTAGTTTATCGTATTGCAATCACAACAAAAAATTATCATGTTCACAAAACGATAAACTTTATTAAGAAGATAAGGCTATATTCACTTTTGAAAATGATTCTTCTTCATCTTTATAAGAGATAATGTATAGACAATAGAGTTAATTATCTTTTTTGACATTTTTTCAAGTCTCGTATAATTGTACTTCCCATAACTTCTCCATAAATTTGTGTTGTAGCAAGGTTTTTATGTCCTAATAATTTTTGCACGGTTGTTATATTAGCACCTTTATATATCAATAAAGTAGCATTAGTATGCCTTGCAGAATGGAATGAAAAGTGTTTGCTTATTTTTGCCAATTTGCCAATTCGTATCAGCTCTTTATTTACACTTGAGTTATTTTTAATTGAAAAAAACGAACTCCATTTTCCCTGGTATTTTTGTAATAAAGTTAAAGCCTTACCTTCAAACAGCAAGTTTAAAGGCAATTTCACTTCTGTACCTGTTTTGACAGAGTCAAAGATTAGCCATAATTTTCCATCCATTTTTACGATATTTTTCTCATTCAAATTCACAAAATCAGAATACCGCAATCCCGTATAGCAGCAAAATAAAAATGCATCAAGAGTATGTTCCAGACAACTATTTTTTCCTGTCAAAGACACTTCTTCCAATTTTTTCATTTCTTCCGGTAATAAAAAAACATGTTTTCCTTCCTTCATTTTAATTTTATATCTTCTGAAGGCATAGTTATTGGGATCAATGTATCCTTTATTAATTGCAGCATTAACAAAAGATTTCAAATGCTTCATATGCTTGGCTACTGTATTTGTTTGATATCCAGATTCATAAAGAAATTTTTCAAAATCCGTAACGAAATTATAGGTTAAGTCTTCAAACTCAATTGTCGGTTTGAACGATTGTAAAAGGGATATTGTTGTTAAATGGTTGCGCTTAGTGCTATCTTTTAGCTGAGAAGACATTATTTCTTTACGCGCAAACCCTAAGAATGAAGCATCTGTATTCGATTTGAACTCTTCTTTTATGAGGCTTAAGGTTATTGTCTTTCCTTGCCTCCACAAACTTAATTCTTTTTTCTCTAATTCAATAATAAATTCATTAAGCATGCCATTCAGCGCATCTTGGTTAGGATGATCTTTGATGATTTTCCTTTTTACATCCCATTGTTCTGGCCGTAAATAAACATGTGTGGAAAAATACACTTTCTTTTTATTCAAGTAGGCTTCAACTTGGACCAAAGCGGTCCCTCTGTCATTTAAACTTTTTTTTCGATTGTAAACGAAACGATAACTGATTTTCCTCATAATTTAATTCTTTAATTGAAATTCTATAATAAGACGCAATAAAGAAAAGTAGAAAAGCATTATCCTACTATTTTGTTCTCATCTTTATATTTATTAGACGATTCGTTAACATTTATAGGTTAATGTATGTTTACCTGATCACTTATAAATTGAAAGTTTCTCTTTTTAATGACTTAAAAAAAAGAATAAATATGAGGTTTATTTTCGTCTTTTGTGAGTTTTAAATGCCTAAAAGCATAAAAATATAGCAGTTTAGTATGTTTTTTACAATAATTTGTTTGATATTACAATTTTATTCATACCTTTGTCATTTGTTAGAGTGAATGAATTTATATTAATGTAAAGTTAAACTTTAAGAGAGAATTTTATGAAAAGAAAATTAATGCTGTTATTGACCTGCCTTTTTGTAGGTATAGGTTTGGTAACCGCTCAGATCACGAAGGTAACAGGTACTGTTATTTCGGAGGAGGACGGATTACCCGTAGTTGGCGCCTCTATTTTAGTAAAAGGTACTACTGTAGGTACAGTTACTGACATGGATGGTAAATTTACATTATCAAATGTTCCAAGTTCCGCAAAGACTTTGGTGGTTTCCTTTATCGGAATGGCTAGTCAAGAGGTTTCTATCAAACAGAATGTTAGCATCATTTTAAAATCTGATACTAAAGTGCTTGGAGAAGTGATGGTTGTTGCATATGGTACTGCAAAAAAGGAATCTTTTACAGGATCAGCATCCGTTATTAATAATAAGAAACTGGAATTACGTCCTATAAGTAATGTTACTAAAGGATTGGAAGGACAGACTACAGGTCTGTTAACAACTTCAGGCTCAGGTCAACCTGGCGAAGCTGCCAAGATCGTGATTCGCGGTTACGGTTCCATCAATGCCTCACAAGATCCTTTGTATGTAGTTGACGGAATACCTTTTAGTGGAGATATGAGTTCTATCAATCCTGCCGATATTGAAAGCATGACAGTTTTAAAAGATGCTTCAGCCGGAGCCCTTTATGGAGCCCGTGGTGCAAATGGTGTAATTATGATTACTACCAAACAAGGAAAAGAAGGCAAGACTAAGGTATCTTGGCGTTCTACGGCAGGTTGGTCTTCACGTTCCTTGAAAGCCTATGACATGGTTGACCAAAAAGAATTTGTACAGTTAACGTATGAAGGTTTACGCAACGGATATATCTTTGACAATGGATATAACTGGGAAGCTGCCGGTAGACAAGCATCAGCAGATTTAGGTGGCGTTTTAGGTGGAGAACAATATAATCCATTTAAAAATTACACATGGGGAACAATTATAGATCCTGCAACAGGTAGAGTGCAGGGTGATGCTACATCCGCATGGAATGAATCTTGGATGGATGCAATACAAAGAGACAATGCATTTCGTCATGAACACCAGTTGTCTGTTAATGGAGGTACAGAAAAGACCAAATATATGTTCTCTTTGGGATATTTAAATGAAGATGGCATCTTGATTAATACCGGTTTCCAACGTTATAATGCCCGTGCAAACATAAACACTGAAGTGAATAAATGGATGAAGACTGGATTGAATGTGTCACTTTCCAATTCCACACAAAATTTTAGTGATTACGAAGGTTCATCTAATTCAAATGTATGGTACTCTGCACAATTTATGGCTCCGATTTACCCGGTGTATATAAAGGGAGAAGATGGTAAAGATGTATTAGATGCTGATGGAAATCGCCAACTGGACTACGGTGACGGTAGTGTACAACGCCCACAGTATAGTGATTTCAATCCCGTAGGCGGTTTGGTAGATGACAAGGCTGATATAAAAACAGATGTAGCTGGTTTGCGCACATTTTTGGCATTCGGCTCAGATTCGGAAGATGCCGGATGGGCTAAAGGTATTAAGCTGACTTTGAACTTTGGTCTGGACTACCGGAACAAATCTCAAAAATCATATATGAATATGCACCATGGTAATCAGGCAGCTGCCGGCGGTTTGTTGATGAAATATAACAGAAGAACCCAATCTTATACTTTTAACCAGTTACTGACATGGGGGCGTTCTTTTAACTTTCATAACATCGATCTTTTGGTTGGTCATGAATTTTATGCATACAAATATGAATTTCTGTCTGCCGGAAAAACCAATTTAGTAGATGGTATTCTTGAATTGCGTCCGGGTACAAATCTATACAATGCGGATTCATATTCGGAAGATTATCGTGTGGAATCCTTCTTTGGGAGATTCAATTATAACTTTAATGAAAAATATTATTTTTCAGCCTCTATCCGTACGGACGGTTCTTCACGCTTCCAAAAAGATAACCGTTGGGGTACTTTCTGGTCTGTCGGTGCCAACTGGAGAATTTCACAAGAAAAGTTTATGCAGAATTTGACTTGGATTTCTAATTTATCAGCTAAAATCAGTTATGGTGAACAAGGTAATGATAATCTGTTAAGATATGATAGTCTTGAAGGAGGATATGTACCAGATTATTATCCTTGGCAAGGACTCTATCCATTGGAATATCCGAATGCCAATCAAGTAGGAGGCCTGATCGGTGCTTTGGAAAACAAAAAACTTTCATGGGAAAAAAGCGGTAATTTAAATGTCGGTATTGAGGCAAGTATGTTTGACGGACGCTTGAATGTCAGTGCTGAATATTATAACCGCAAAACAACGGATATGTTGCTGGGATACCCCAAGGCTACTTCTAGTGGATTCTCTGAATACAACGCGAATATCGGTTCTATGCGTAATACCGGGTTTGAATTTAGCTTAGGTGGTTCCCTTATCAAAACCACTGATTTTATATGGAACTTAACTTGGATGGGCTCTACTGTAACCAATAAAGTGCTGAAACTGACTGGGGAATCTCCTGAAATTATCAAGGGAGTTTTCAGTATTAAAGAGGGAATGCCTATTAATACATATTATATGGCTAAATCTGCCGGTGTGGATCCTGCAACAGGAGCGCAGCTCTATTGGGTATATGATAAGGATGATAATGGCAACATCACTAACGAATATATCAGCAGTGACTATCAAAAAGCTGCGAACAGCAAATATTATTCCGGCAGCCGTATACCTGATTTATATGGTAGTATCAATACCGATTTCTCTTACAAGAATTTCGATTTGTCAATATTGGGTACATATTCTATAGGAGGTAAAGTTTATGATTCATTATACGCTGGTTCTATGGAGGTTATGTATGCAGGCAATACATGGAACAAACATGCTTTGAGACGTTGGCAACAACCTGGTGACATCACAGATGTACCTCGTATTCAAATTGGAGGTTCCTACACAGCTTCAGACCGTTTTTTAGTTGATGCTTCATACTTTGCTATCAAAAATATCACTTTGGGCTACACTATTCCCAAACAATGGCTAAAGAAGGCCGGGCTAGAGTCTGTCCGCATATTCGGATCGGTAGATAATCTCGCTTTATTTTCTCATTTGGACGGTATGGACCCACAGTATAACTTCAAGGGCGAAACAGACTATTCTTATGCTCCCAACAAGACTTATTCAGTAGGTTTTGAAATTAATTTCTAACAATTTAAAAGAATACAGGAAAGTATGAAAAAAATATTTAAATACATATTTGCCGGGATGGCTGCAATGTCTGTGGTAGCTTGCAGTGAGGATGCTTTGGAAACCAGTCCTTCATCTTCTGTTTCTGGCAACGAATTATTAGGAACAGCAACTAATGCATTAGTATCATTGAATGGTGTATATCGAGCAATGTATACAGCAGGGGTTTCAAACAGCTCTAACACTCATCAATGCTTCGGTATCACAGCTTATAATCTGGTGGCAGATGTTATGGGTGAAGATTGCATTATGAACGGACAAGGTAGCGGCTGGTTTTGGTATGATTGCGTTTACAATGTAAAATCAAGATATACCTCTACCGGATGGCGTTCTTATGATATGTGGAATGGCTATTACACTTGGATTTCTAATGTCAATTACATTTTGGCAGAAGAGGAAACCATGTCTGGAAGTGAAACCGAAAAGAATTATGTGCTTGGACAAGCCTACGCTGTACGTGCTTACAGTTATTTTATGCTGGCGCAAATGTTTTCTCGCACTTATAAAGGACATGAAAGCGAACCTTGTGTACCACTCTATACAGAACCGACTGATATTGCAACAGAAGGTAAAGGGCGCGCAACGGTTGAAGAAGTATATCAACAAATCACTTCGGATCTTGACAAAGCAATTACCATGCTAGGCAACTCAGGTAAAAGAAAACATATCAGCCATATCAATGAGGCTGTTGCCTCAGGTATAAAGGCTCGTGTCGCTTTAGTGATGGAAGACTGGCAGACCGCTTTGGATGCCGCGAATGCCGCAATAAGCAAAAGCGGGTGTAGTATCGGCACTGGAACTGCGGTAACCGGTGGAATGAATGATGCTACTGCCAATAATGTGATGTGGGCGGCCGAAATCATAGCCGACCAGTCCGGAATGTATGCAGGTTTCTTTACACACATGGATGCGGATCAAGGGAAATATGGAGCTAGTGCTCGAAAACAGATAAACAAACTGCTTTATGCAAAGCTAGGCACAAATGATGTCCGCAAAAAATGGTGGAATCCACAAGACGAGAATAATGAAAAGAATGGTTACCAACAAGAAAAATTCAAGTTTAAAGATTATGCGAAATGGACAGGTGACTATATTTTTATGCGTATTGAGGAAATGTTCTTAACCGCAGCAGAAGCATCTTGTCGTTTAAATGATGACAAAGGCGCACGACTGATGTTGAACAGTTTAATGCAAGAACGTGATGAGGATTACACTTGCAAAAAAACAGGAACGGCATTAGGTAAGCTCACCTCGGATGAAACCGGTTCTTTACTTGAAGAAATTATAATTCAACGCCGTATTGAACTTTGGGGAGAATTTGGACGTATCTATGATATACGTCGTCTGAAACAAGGGTTCAGACGTACTGCAGACATGGGCTGGCCATCCAGTGCTTTAATTGCTGGTACAGATACGGAAGATCCTGAGTCGTATGCATGGGTATTAACTATTCCTCAAACGGAATTTGATGGTAATCCGAACATGGATCCTAGCAAAGATCAGAATCCGATAGGTGATCATAAATAGTATTAATCTGTAAGCAAGTAAATTATGAAAGTAAATAAATATATAATCGGCATGTTTGTTGCCACTGCAACTCTTTTTGTATCGTGCAACACCGACAATGAAGGAGATATATACAATGGCACAACAATGGGGGTGACATTCGCCACAGGTACACAATCGGTTTCCTTTCCTTCCACAGGATATGAGGGTTTTGATGTGGAAGTCTTACGCGCGAAATCTTCGGCAGCTACTACAATTAATTTATCAGCAACATTAGTTGTCGGTGATAAAGAGCAGGAACTCCCTGCCTCCATTACCGTACCTTCCTCGGTTTCATTCGCAGCAGGGGAATTTAAGACCAATATTCATGTTACAGTTGGAGATATAACTCCTGGACAGAATTATAAAGTCAAGATATCTTTGCCGGAGGAAATGGTTACGATAGACCAGACTTCGGATAAAGTCATAACTGTTTATAGGGATTATACTTTTTCTTCATTAGGAACTGGAACATTTAAATCTGCGGCTATGGCAGAGGAAGGGGAAGATTTTACAACTTGGGAAGTAGAAGTTCAAAAAGCAGACCAGATATCATGGTATAAAGCTATGAACTTATATGAAAAAGGATATAACATTGTCTTCAAAGTTAATGAAGCCAATGAGGTCACTGTAGAATCTCAGCCGGCATGGAAGCACGCATCCTATGGAGAAGTTTTTGTTTCAGGCAAAGGTGCTTTGGAAGACGGAGTTATTACTGTGAAGCTGTCGCATGATGTACCCAATGTTGGTGGTTTTGGTGAATTTAAAGAAATACTTTACCTACCTGCTAAATAATTTAGATTTAAGATATGAGGAAAAGATGAAGCTTTCTCCTTAATTATCCAATAGATTATTACCCAAGTATACAAAAATAATGTATACTTGGGTAAATCTATATAGTAAATCGGTCTTTGGAAATTATCGATAAACATCTGTTAACTCAAATTCGATTACTATATAAATGTGCCTGTAAAGACATATATGTTAAATATTTAGTTACATATTTGGAAGGAACACAACAAACCACCATCAATCCTTATGAACTGATTGTAATTCCTGACGGGAAGTCAAATTCTGATTACACACGGAATCTTTCATCAGTTTTTTAATGTTCTTCCCAGCCAAAACTCAAAAAAACGATCATAGACCGGATATAGCATATTATGCCGTCAAACAGTTGATATATTTCAGATATAACATTTTTATTAATGTACTTCCCGCTTTTCTGGAAATGGTGTGTAACAAATTTTGTATATTCTTTCAGTCTGATAGATTGTTGATCCAAAATCATAGTACTTTGATAAAAAGCCGGAAGACTTATAAAAATTTCTCCCGTCATATGACATTGTGAACCTAAATATATAAAATGGGCATTGTACAATGTTATATATCGATGCTCAAAATGGCTTTAACGTTCTTTCTCGAATCGGATCTTGAGCAATAACTTGAAATTAGTCAATCGCCACTAGGCAGATTTTGTCTGCTTTTCCTAGATAGCTAAGTATTTCGTCCAAAGTAACAGACGTTTTTTGCTCTCTCCCATTTCTAAATTCCAATTTGGATCTCCTCTTTCATTATTTCATGCATTTTTTTTCAAAAAGATTATAATCTTATTACAATACAATTATCATAATGAGATTTATCGCAATTAGACTTTTTTATCGTATAAAGTAATTCTGAGGTAGAACAAAAGTAGAAAAAAGGTTATCATAACTTTGTTTAAAGTAATTCCCGCAGAGTTAATAAATAGAATCGACAAATTTTAATCTTTTGATTATAAACACTTTATATATTTTGTTAGTTCCGCAAAGACTTTGGTAGTTTCCTTTATCGGAATGGCTACACAAGAAGTAGCTATAAAACAGACTGTTAATATCACTTTGAAGTCGGATGCCGAAGTGCTTGAAGAAGTGGTAGTAACAGGATATGGTAATTTCAAAAAATCATCATTTACAGGATCAGCCTCTAATGTATCAACAGAGAAATTACAAGATATCCCGACAGTTAGTGTTCAGGATCGTTTAGCAGGTTCTGTATCTGGTGTACAAATTACATCAACTTCAGGACAACCCGGAGCTGTTGCTTCTGTACGTATCCGTGGTATGGGTTCTATCAATGCCAGCAATGAGCCATTGTACGTTATTGACGGGGTTCCTATGCTGAACGGCGATGTTAGTGAATTCTCATATGCTGATTCAGGTAACAGTCTTATGGCTACATTAAACAGCAACGATATCGAATCTATGACCGTGATAAAAGATGCCGCCGCTGCATCACTTTACGGTTCTCGTGCTGCCAACGGTGTAATTGTTATCACAACTAAAAAAGGAGCTTCCGGCAAGACAAAAATCAATTTAAGAGCAGATTGGGGACTTTCCAACATGGCCATTGACTACCGTCCAATCTTAAATGGAGAAGACAGACGTGAAATACTACATCTGGGACTTGCAAACTATGCATTAAACACTGGTAATGACGAAGCAGCCGCAAAAGCCTTCGCAGATAAGAATATTGAAGACTTCGCCGCAAGACCATGGTCGGGTTATACAGACTGGAAAGATGTCTTATTCCGCAACGGAAGTCACCAAAATTATGAAGTAAGCGCACAAGGAGGAAGCGAAAAGACACGTTTTTACACTTCCTTTGCTTATACTAAACAAGAAGGTATCACAAACGTTTCCGGCTATGAACGCTTTACCGGACGTGCCAATGTAACTCATCAAGCCAATCGTTTGACATTGGAGGCAAACACCATGTTTACCAACTCCACCCAAAACGTAAACAACGAAGGAACCAGTTTTGCCAGCCCCATCATGTGCTATGCAATGACTGCCTCTCCTTCTACATATCCGTATAATGAAGATGGTTCTTTCAGCACAAACTTCCCGGCATTGAATGGTGCCAATCCTGTACAAACAGAAGCCTATTATTATAACAGAAGTACAATAAACCGTTTTTTAGGTTCTCTTTCTGCAACATGGAATATTTGGGACAACTTAAACCTAAAAGAGGTAATCAGTTATGATTTCAATCAAAACAATGAACGTGTTTGGTGGGATCCCCGCTCAAATGACGGACGCTCTTCTAACGGAGTTTACCAGCGCGTTATGGGAAACCGTGCGAAATTGAATACTCAAACCCAATTGACATACAACAAAGTAATTGCAGAAAAGCACACTTTAGATGCGTTAATCGGCTTTGAAACAGAAGATTACAAATATGATTATGTATACGCTAACGGAAACACCTATCCATCTTATCTGCCGGAAATAGAAAATGCAGGTAATACCCGTGCATCCAGCAGTGTACAAAGATATCGTATGACATCATTTCTAGGACGTTTGAACTATGACTATGAAAATAAATATTATTTCAGTGCCAGTTTCCGTCGTGACGGAAGTTCACGTTTGTCTAGAGAAAGCAGATGGGGCGATTTTTGGTCTGTATCCGGTTCGTGGAGAATTACCAGTGAATCTTTCATGGAAAATATAAAAGAAGTAATTACTGATGCCAAATTACGTGCTTCTTACGGTGTAAATGGTACACAACCATCTGATTATTATGGTTATTTGGGTGTATTCGGATTTGGATACAATTATAATAAAGGAGCTGGTTCCGCAGAAAACCGTATCGAAAATCCTAATATGAAATGGGAAAAGAACTATGCTACAAATATAGGTCTGGATTTAACTTTGTGGAATCGTCTGGCTTTAACATTCGAATGGTACAATCGTGAAACCAAAGACTTGTTAATGGATAGAGCTATATCTGCTGTACCCGGCATTATTGACGGGAGTGGTATTGCCAATACATTGATGAATGTAGGTTCAATGAGAAACCGGGGATTTGAGTTTGAAATCAAATCAACGAATATTCAAAACAACAATTTGACATGGACTACCACATTCAACATCAGCCACAATAAAAACAAATTAACAAAACTGGATGGTGAACAGAACGAAATGATTAGCGGTGTATCCATTCATCGTATTGGGGAACCATACTATTCTATTTATGCTTATGAATATGCGGGTGTTGATCCTGCAACAGGTAAAGAATTGTATTATATAAACGGAGAAGATGGAAGCAGAGAAACAACTACTAACTCCGCACAGGCAAATAAAACAATCATAGGATCTGTTGAGCCTACCGTACAGGGTGGTCTTACAAACTTTGTAAGCTGGAAGTTTATTGATTTCAATATGACATTGACCTACTCATTAGGAGGCCATGCTTATGACTATGCGACTTGGCTGCAATCTAACGGAGGTACATATAATTATTTGGGTAATGTACCTGCTTATTACAAAATAGAAGACACTTGGAAAAAACCGGGCGATCATGCTAAATTACCTCAGTTTGCATATGGAAATACTAATATCGCATCATCTCGTTGGTTGATGTCAACAGATCATTTGCGCATCAAAAATATCACATTAGGTTTCACTATGCCTTCCAAAGTATCTCAAAAGTGGGGAATCAACAAATTAAGGGCTTTCGTTTCTGCAAACAATCTGTTGACATGGAAATCAGATGGTTTATATGTTGATCCGGAAACACCCGTTGATGGACTTTGTACATTTGAGACACCGGCTTTAAGAACCATTACATTTGGCTTAGAAGTTGGATTCTAATTTATTAATTATAAAGTTTATACAGAATAAGAAACAGGATATTGAAATTCCTTATCCGGAAATCTTATTCAACATATAATCTAAAAAATAAAGAGAACAAAATGAAAAAAATATATAAATCGCTAGTTTTCACGATGGCAACCATAGCATTGACTTCGTGTGTAAACGATTGGCTGGATCTGACACCGTCAGATAGTATTCCCAGTAATTCTGCCATCACAAATTACAATGATGCAAAAACCGCTTTGTATGGTATGTATGATGGTCTGCAGGGAAACTCTACCTATACACAGTATTATGCCTCACGTATGTTTTACTATGGTGACGTCCGGGGAGATGACATGCAGGCACGTACACAAGGAATGCGCTCTTCCAGTTGTTACGAAATGAAATACACCATTGACGATGCTCCCAACATGTGGAATGTACAATACAATGTATTACGTCGTGCCAACCGTTTGATAGAAGCCGTAGAGAATAACAAAATAACAGATGCAGAAAAAAATCAGGCAAATGTGAACAACATCTATGCACAGGCAAAATCTGTTCGCGCCTTGGTACATTTTGACTTGGTGAAAGTATATGGAATGCCTTATTCTTTTGATAATGGAGCTTCAATGGGAGTACCCATTGTAACCACCCCGATAGATCCTTTGAATGCCAGTGCTATTCCCGGACGTAATACGGTGGCAGAAGTATATACCCAAATTGTAAAAGATTTAACCGAGGCCATTGACTCCAAAGCCTTAAATGTTTCTAAATCAGCCGGAGATAATCAAGGGTTTATTGACGAATGGGCTGCCAAAGCTTTGCTTACACGTGTGTATATATACATGGGTAAAAACCAGGAGGCTTTAGATATGGCAAAAAACATTATCGAAAATTCTCCTTATAGCCTATGGACAAAAGCTCAATATGCAAATGCTTGGGATAAAAACAACGCCAATCATATCAATGAAATGATTTTTGAACTTGTCAATAGCGGTTCTGATGACTGGGCAGACCGTGAAGGTATTGCATATTTATATCATGAAGATGGATATGCCGATGCTATTTGTACAAAATCATTTGTTGATATGTTAGCCCAAGATCCAAGTGATGTCCGTTTGGATGTAATCTTGCCGGTACAATTGAAAACAGATGACAATGGAAAACCGACCGATATGTATAAGACCTATGGAGACAATCGTATCTTTATCAATAAATTCCCAATGGGAAGTTTGGGGGATATGCGGTTAAACAACTTACCTATTCTTCGTTTGTCAGAAGTGTATTTAAATGCAGCAGAAGCCGCAGCTAAGTTGAATGACAAAACTTCCACAGCTAAATATCTGAATGAGATTATTAAAAACCGTACAGATGATACAAAACAATTAGTTACAGAGTCTACCGCTACTCTAGAAAGAGTCTTATTGGAACGTCGTAAAGAATTAGTAGGTGAAGGACAACGTTTCTTTGACGCCATGCGTAATAATGAAACCGTAACACGCTATACCAATGAAGATGAGAAAGGTTGGCATTATTCTATAAATAAAGAATCACAAGTATTCGACCGTACTTATTTTAGAACGATTTTACCAATACCTGTCAGTGAAACCAATGCTAACCCTACTTTAAAAGCTCAACAAAATCCGGGTTACTAAATAAAAACCCAACTCCGCTGATTCTCCAATGATCTTCAAAGGAGGGAGTTGAAAAAAAATGCTTTTCAAGGGATGCCCCCATACACAGGAGCATCCCTTTAAAACAAATATCGGGCATTCCTTATGCAAATACATTGTTTGTGCCAACAGACTTATCCATCAACATCTTCCATTCAATTTTATAAGAAAGAAGCGATTTCCCGCCAATCCCTCATATCAAAACCAGGTTTAAAAGGCAAGCTCTTCTCACCTTTTATATTATAATAAACATTTCCCATCCCTACGTTTTTCGCACCTTCAACGTCATTCTTCCAATTATCTCCAATCATTAAAGAAGTATGCAGCTCGGACTGCGTAGCCGACATGGCAAAATAAAAAATCTCCGGAAACGGTTTATGTACTCCTATATCCTCTGACAAAACTATTTTCTTAAAATATCCTTCCACACCGGCAGAACGCATCTTCTGCTCTTGCAATTCCCTAAATCCATTGGACAAAATATACAGATTATAAGCGGATGCCAAATATTCCAAAGCCTCTCTTGCATGAGGCATCAGTTTCTTCTTGTAAACTATATCATCAAAAAAATTATCCGAATAGGCTTTCACCAACGCTTTATCTGCAACGCCTACCTGCAACAACGGATAGGCAAATCTTTGCTCATTCAACTCATCTTTTGTAATCCTACCAGCACCATATTCATTCCACAACTCCTCATTCTTCCCGCTATACAAAGTATAAAAATGCGAAAAAGAACGAAAATAACGATCAAAATGATATTTATCATACATGTCTTGGAATGTATCACGAGCGTTTTCAGTAAAAGCCCATACCGTATCATCCAAATCAATAAATATACTTCTATACATACAACATAAAGCAGATTAAAAAAGGGTTGCGTCACTCACGGCACAACCCTTTCACAGAACAATAATTTAAATTCCTTATTTCACCTGAATAACAAGATAGCGTGATACGCTCCAGAATTCAGTAGGATTTGTAATCTTCAAAGTCAGCTGGCCTTTCGCATCTTTCACCAGTTCATATGAACCAGCCGGATGTGTAGTCAGCAATTCGGCGCGTTTAGAATACAACTTGATTTCCTTATCAGTACGAATATCAATCTGAGTAAAATAATCCTTATTAAAATCCGCACTTTTCAGGACATCACCTTTTTCAAGAATTTTCTGGTCCTTCAATTCAGATTTTGTACCAAAAACAAACCAGGCAGCATTCAAAGCTTTATCCTGGCTGGCTACAGTTGCAGCCTTCGCCTCATTTTCAGCGGTCAGTTCACTTACATTCTGGCTTAAACCGGCCACAGCATCATCCAGCTCAGCGATACGAATATTTTTTGAAGCCAATTCAGCCTGCAAAGTCTCAATCTGCTGCTGTTTAGCTTCCAACTCCTTCGTCAGGTTGGCTACAGCTTTCTTCAACTGAGCGGAATTATACTGACTATTCTTCAATTGCTTCTCCAGTTTCGCAATCTGCTCACGGTTTGACTGTAATTTTTCACTGATGAAGCGAATATCTTCTTTTATCTTATCAGCACTATTCTCACGAATAGAACCACTCTGTAAGTCTACACGATTCTCAGCTTCATTTATCTGACGAAAACCTTCCTGTACTTCATTGAAAGCACCCATGATATCGTCCAATTCAGCATTTCTGTTTGACAGTTCTACCATCAAAGAATCATTTTGAGCCTTCAAGGCATCTTTCTGAGCTCCATTACCGCATGAAGTCAATAAAGCCACAGATAACAACGATAAAAATACTAGTTTTTTCATTTGCTTTACATTTTAAGTTTATTCATTTTTAGTCCTCTTTCCCACCGAGTACGATTACGATTTCACCTCGCGGCTCGTTTTGAGTGAAATGCGCTATAACTTCAGTTAATGTGCCCCGAACACTTTCTTCGTGAATTTTTGAAATCTCACGACATACGGAAACAGGCCTTTCGGCACCGAAAAACTCGGCAAATTGAGTTAAGGTTTTCACCAAACGGTAGGGTGATTCATAAAATATCATCGTCCGTTTTTCTTCTTGCAAAGAGGTCAAACGGGTCACTCTTCCTTTTTTTTGTGGCAGGAATCCTTCAAAGCAGAAACGTTCATCAGGCAATCCCGACGCCACCAGCGCAGGTACAAAAGCAGTAGCTCCAGGCAAACATTGCACCTCAATGCCACTCTTCACACACTCACGCACTATTAAAAATCCGGGATCAGAAATACCAGGAGTTCCGGCATCAGATATTAAAGCAACAGTTTCGCCCGCTTTGATGCGATTCACAATACCTTCCACTGTTTTATGCTCATTAAACTTATGATGAGACTGCATGGCGTTTTTAATTTCAAAATGTTTCAAAAGAATACCCGAAGTACGCGTGTCTTCCGCCAATATCAAATCAGCCTCTTTCAACACACGGATGGCACGGAAAGTCATATCCTCTAAATTTCCTACTGGAGTAGGTACGACATACAGTTTTCCCATAAAACAATTGCATTCTGTTATACTGGAACAAATGTAGAAAGAATTTAAATGCATAAAGTTAATTGTCCCAATTATTTAACAGATGTTGCACTTTTGTTTAACATTATATCTTTTATTAATAAATTTCCAAGTGAAAATAATCCTTTTTCGGGGTACAAGTCGTACATTTGCACTCAGAATTAATCTAATTGTTATAACTAAATTATGGTAGTTTTTTCAGAAGACCACATCCAGGAAACACGTAGAAGAGGAAGAATAGAAGTAATATGCGGCTCAATGTTCTCAGGTAAAACCGAGGAACTAATCCGCCGTTTGAAAAGAGCGAAGTTTGCCCGTCAACGGGTTGAAATATTCAAACCGGCCATAGATACACGCTATTCGGAAGAAGAAGTTGTATCACATGACAGCAACTCTATTGCCTCCACCCCTATTGATTCTTCTGCCAGCATCTTGCTTTTCTCCTCAGACAAGGATGTAGTGGGTATAGACGAAGCGCAATTTTTTGACGAAGGTTTGGTTGATGTCTGCAACAAGCTGGCAGACAACGGGATAAGAGTCATCGTCGCCGGATTGGACATGGATTTCAAGAGAGTTCCTTTCGGACCTATACCTGCCTTGCTGGCTATTGCAGACGAAGTAACCAAAGTTCATGCCATTTGTGTGAAATGTGGGAACTTGGCCTATGCCACCCACCGAATCACCAAAAGCGAAAAACGGGTCCTATTAGGGGAAAAGGCAGACTATGAGCCTCTTTGCCGGACCTGCTATATGGAAGCTTTGAAAGAGGAAACTGAAAATAAATAACACACACTTTATGATACAGAAAAAAATAACATTCGATAGTTTTATCCGCGGAATATTGACAGCGATGGTCATTATCGGCATTCTATATCTGGTCAACCGACTCAGCGGAGTGCTGCTTCCTTTCTTCATAGCATGGCTGATAGCCTATCTTATCTATCCGATGGTCATTTTCTTTCAGAACAAATTGCGTCTGAGGAACCGGGTAATCTCCATATTGGTTGTTTTGCTGGTATTACTGTCCATTATCACTTTAGCATTTGTAGGACTTGTACCACCAATCATTGAAGAATTCGGCAAACTGAAAGAATTGCTCACCGCCTATTTTATCGAAGGATCCAAGCAAGCAGCCATTCCCGGCACAGTGGCCAATTTCATAAAAGAGCACATAGATATGTTGAAAATACACGAAGCGCTGAACGAAAGCAATTTTGCGAATACCATGCGTAATGTTCTTCCCCAAGTATGGGCATTGCTGACCCAATCTGTCAATATTGTATTCAGTGTATTCACCTCATTCATCATCCTGCTGTACACTTTCTTCATTCTATTAGATTATGAAGCCATTGCACGGGGATGGATAAAACTGATCCCTGCCAGACACCGTGAAATGACAGTACATATTGTCACGGATGTACAGGACGGCATGAACAAATATTTCCGCGGGCAGGCGTTTGTCGCTTTTTGTGTAGGGATTCTGTTCAGCATAGGGTTTCTTATTATTGATTTCCCGTTAGCCATCGGTTTCGGATTGTTTATCGGGCTTCTCAATATGGTTCCCTACCTTCAGCTTATCGCTTTTATTCCCACAGTCTTATTAGCCTTACTGAAGGCTGCGGATACAGGAGAGAATTTCTGGTGGATATTATTTTGCGCTTTCCTTGTGTTCTGCATCGTACAAATTATACAAGACGGTCTGATTGTACCGAAAGTTATGGGAAAAATCACAGGATTGAATCCTGCTATCATTTTATTATCCCTCTCCGTCTGGGGGGCATTAATGGGAATTGTAGGTATGATTATCGCTTTGCCTTGTACCAGCTTGATGCTTTCTTACTATCAAAGATACATACGAATAAAAGAAAAAGAATTTTCCGGAGGGATAGAACACACTGATTTTCAGCACAAAGAGAATTCACACGAAAAATAATTCAAAAAAATCAAGTAATATATTTGCATATTTCATCTAAAACGTCTACCTTTGCACTCGCAATTCGGAAGAATAGCAATAACAAAGGATTGATTCGCTAGCTCAGCAGGTAGAGCACAACACTTTTAATGTTGGGGTCTTGGGTTCGAGCCCCAAGCGGATCACCAAAGAATCAGAGAGTTACACCAAAGTAACTCTCTTTTTTTATGCCTTAAACGCGCCGGTTTACATGGTTCGGTTAAACCGAGAGTTAAACCAAGAATGGATTTTCCGGATCAGTTTTCCAAAATATTCTTGGCGTATCAGCCTTTCCCTTCAGCTCCCACTAGAAAGTTCGAAGCATTTATGCCCTCATGCCCTCACTGCAAACATAACAAGCTAACTATAAACCATTTATACGCCAATGGTAAAAATACTTGCTCTCACTCATACCCTCATGCCCTCACTACATTTTCAAGGAAAATTTCACATAGTATACTGTTTATCAATCATATACTCTCTTTTTTATAAACTATTCCAGCTTGACACAAAGTAGAGCATTCCAAGTCTTTTTCAATGAAAAAGCACCATAAAAGATTTGTACCTCCAAGGAATGACGGCTTACGATGCATCGGCAGAGATAAAAAACACCCCTGCCCTGATGTGGATTTTCATTCTGAACGTATGGAAGTTCATATACATACATATAAGAATGAATATAATATATGTATAACCCTGTACATACACCGGATTCATCACTAAAAGATTTTACCTGTATCCCCAAACCTTTCCCGCCGTATGATTAAAGGTTTTCTTCCCGTCTGTTTTATCTCCGCAAGCCTTTGGAGTTATCTCCATAAGCTTTGGAGTTATCTCCCAAGGCTATGGAGTTAACTCCAAAGGCTATGGAGATAGAATACATCCGCATAAAAAGGGTTAATCTGGAGATAGAAAAGGCTTAGGCAACAGGGCTGGATGCGATATGCATTCTTTTAATCCCGCCGACGGATTATTATTTTTCCGTATCTCCTCCTCTTGAATGTCACAACAGCAGAAAAACCGGACCGACAAACTTCTTTCACACACACTACAGATGTTTATACCGAGCCTGAAAAAAGAGATGAATGGAACAATAAAAACAGCCTTCATTAAATTTCTACCACCTCAATTTACCAACTGTTCAAACAAATGGCCACACTGTTCTATTTCTCCCTTTTAAACATAAATAATACCGATGGCTTGTTCATTCCTAGAATAATAAATACCTTTGCAGCCTTAATAAAAAAAGCAATGAAGTTTGATATAAAAAAACATATTTATTTAATACTTTTATTCATCTTATCTTTCACTGTAGAGACAGCTCAGTCACAAGAAGTTACCAACATCCATATAGCAGCGACAGATACGGTGCCAACCTATACCAGCGACTCTGCCGTTATCAATTTCTTAAAGGATGCCGGCATTCCTATCACCCAAAACAGCAAACTGAAATTATTAAAAAGCGGTCGGGCCAAATTCATCGATCTCTTTGAAGAAATACGGCATGCCAAACATCATATCCACTTAGAATACTTCAATTTTCGTAACGATTCCATAGCGAACGCACTATTTGATTTATTGGGAGAAAAAGTGAAAGAAGGAGTGGAAGTCAGAGCTTTGTTTGATGCCTTCGGCAATTTGTCAAACAACAAGCCATTGAAAAAGAAACACATACAAGCAATCCGTGACAAAGGAATCGAAATTGTCAAGTTCGACCCTTTCAAATTCCCCTATATCAATCATGCCCTGCACAGAGACCATCGCAAGATTGTAGTCATAGACGGAAAAATAGGATATACCGGTGGCATGAACATAGCCAATTACTATATAAAGGGTCTGCCGGAAATAGGCGACTGGCGCGACATGCATATCCGTATAGAGGGAAATGCCGTAAACGAATTGCAGGACATCTTCCTGGTCATGTGGAACAAAAGCACTAAACAACACGTAAGCGGAAGCCAATACTATCCCCTACGAAACGATTCTACTTTCAAGGGAAATAAGAATGTAGCCATTGTAGACCGCATTCCGAAAAAAGAACCCAGACTGATGAGGCAGACTTATATCAAGTCCATTGATGCCGCACAGGATAAAATACAAATAGTGAATCCCTATTTCACTCCCATTCCAAGCATTAAAAAAGCCATAAAACGTGCGTTGAAGCGAGGCGTTGAAGTAGAAATCATGATACCGGGCAAATCGGATATTCCTTTTACCCCCGATGCCGCGTTCTATACAGCAAACAAGCTGCGTAAGAAAGGAGCAAAGATTTATGTGTACAATGGCGGGTTCCACCACTCTAAGATCATGATGGTGGACAGCCTGTTCTGCACTGTGGGAAGTACGAATCTGAACAGCCGCAGCCTACGCTATGACTATGAGGTCAACGCTTTCATTTTTGACAAAGAAACCACACATGAACTGAGCACCATGTTCGAGCATGACAAGCTGGACAGTACCCTGTTTACCAAGGAAGAATATAAAAAACGCTCCGGATGGAAACGCTTCGTCGGTTGGTTCGCCAATCTGTTCACTCCGTTCCTATAAACCTCTGCCACTTCCCCAAACAAAGGTTTACAGATTGTTTCATTTCCTGCAAGGACGGGGCTTATCCCATCCGCAAGTATTCTCCATGCAGTAAAGCTTGACAGGTCATCATCAAAGAGAGCAATGCCTGTAAGCAGGAGAAAGGTTACTCCACCATCACGGACGGTATCCCTGACAAGTGTGGAAAACCACGGCTTAGCTGCAAGGAAATGCTTTTCTCTCCGTATGTTTCACTTTATTATAGAACAAAGATAAAATAAATCGCTTTTTCATCCCCATAAACTACGATATTTTTCTTATTTTTGCCCAAATATGTAATTCCGCCCGAGAAGGCATAAGAGAACGAGACAGAACGATGAGAGTAGTTGATTTAATAAAAAGCACGGACAATACGGCTTTTTCTTTTGAAATTCTCCCTCCGCTGAAAGGAACGGGTATTGAAAAACTGTATAAAACGGTTGATACGCTACGCGAATTCGACCCTAAATATATCAATATTACAACCCACCGCAGCGAATATGTGTACAAGGAGCTGGGAAACGGGCTGTACCAACGTACACGCCAGCGCCGCCGTCCCGGAACAGTTGCTGTTGCCGCCGCTTTGCAGAACAAATACAATATAACGACAGTGCCACATATCCTGTGCAGCGGTTTTTCCCGCGAAGATACAGAATATGTATTGTTAGATCTACAATTCCTGGGCATCACCGACTTGTTGGTACTGCGTGGTGACAAGGCAAAGCACGAATCAGCTTTCGTACCCGAAAACAACGGTTACAACCACGCCATAGAACTGGAAGAGCAGATCAATGATTTCAATAAAGGCGTATTTGTAGACGGTTCCCCCATCAAGGTAACAGGAACTCCGTTCAGTTATGGAGTAGCCTGCTATCCTGAAAAACACGAGGAATCACCCAATATGGAACAAGATATTTATTGGCTGAAGAAAAAGATTGAAGCAGGAGCTGAATATGCTGTGACACAGATGTTCTATGACAACCGCAAATATTTCGAATTTGTAGAAAGGGTAAGAAAAGAAGGAATCAATGTACCTATTATTCCGGGTATCAAGCCTTTCCGCAAATTATCCCAGCTGAACATGATACCCAAGACGTTCAAGATAGACTTGCCGCAAGAACTGGCAAGCGAAGCGATGAAATGTCAAACAGATGAAGAAGCGGAAAGTCTTGGCATAGAATGGTGCATACACCAGTGCCGTGAATTAATAGCCTGTGGGGTTCCCAGCATTCATTTCTATACCGTAAGTGCCGTGAACAGTGTAAAGGAAGTTGCAAAAGCAATTTATTAAACAGTAAATAAATGACTATAAAAAGCAATGTTATTTAAAGATGTAATAGGACAAGAGGAAGCAAAACAGCGGCTCATAGCCGAGGTAAAAGAAGGAAGAATCCCTCATGCACAACTGATTTGCGGTCCCGAAGGTACAGGAAAGTTGCCTTTGGCAATAGCTTATGCCCGTTACATCTGCTGTGAAAACCGTGGTGAACAAGATGCCTGCGGAATTTGCCCCACTTGTGTGAAATTCAATAAGCTGATACATCCCGACCTGCATTTCGTTTTTCCTGTTATCAAGAAAAAAGCCGGAAAGGATACCGTATGCGATGATTTCATAGCAGACTGGCGCAACTTTGTCCTGCAGAACCCATATTTTAATCTGAACCATTGGCTGAAAGAGATGGGAGCAGAAAACCAACAGGCGCAAATCTTTGTAAAAGAGAGCGATGAGATTGTACGAAAGCTCAGCTTGAAATCCAGTCAAGGCGGTTACAAAATCATGATTATATGGCTTCCCGAAAAGATGAACGTGGAATGCAGCAACAAACTGCTGAAGTTACTGGAAGAGCCTCCTGCCATGACTGTCTTTTTATTAGTATCCGAAGAGCCTGATGCCATTTTGCAAACGATCCAAAGCCGTACCCAACGATTTAATATTCATGGGATCAAAGAACCTGAAATCTCAAAAGTATTGCAAACCAAATACGGACTACAACCGGAAGATGCTGACGATATAGCACACCGCTCAGAAGGCAATTTTCTGAAAGCACTGGAAACCATACATCTGAGCGAGGAAAACAAACTGTTCTTTGAACTCTTTATAAATTTGATGCGCCTTTCCTATCAACGGAAGATACGCGAAATGAGACAATGGAGCGATGCGGTAGCCTCCATGGGGCGTGAACGTCAGAAGAATTTTCTGGCCTACTGCCAACGTATGATACGAGAAAACTTCATATACAACTTTCATCAACGTGATTTAGTGTATATGAATCCCGAAGAACAAAATTTTTCCACCCGTTTCGCACCGTTTGTCAACGAGCGGAATGTGATGGGCATAATGGACGAACTTAGTGAAGCACAATTACATATAGGACAGAATGTGAATCCCAAAATGGTGTTCTTTGATTTCTCTTTAAAAATGATTGTGCTATTGAAAAATTAAAAGTTGAGAATTGGGCATTAAAAAATAACAGAACCGCATGGCATTTATTTCTTAGTTCTCAATTTTCAATTCTCAATTAAAACAGAATTATGGACAATGAATTCAAATTAAAGAACGGAAGCGGCTGTTTGTGTTGCAAAGGCTGCGGACGACAGGATAAGCAGCTGAACACCTACGACTGGCTGGCTGATATTCCCGGCAACACCGAGGAACAGGAAATGGTTGAAGTTCAATTCAAGAATACCCGCAAAGGGTATTATAAGAACAGCAACAAACTGAAGCTGGAAAAAGGGGATATAGTAGCTGTAGAAGCAAGTCCCGGACACGATATCGGTACAGTAACCCTGACGGGAAGATTGGTACCTTTGCAAATGCGTAAGGCAAACATCAAACCCGATGCCGAAATCAAGCGTATCTACCGCAAGGCAAAACCTGTAGATATGGAAAAATACGAGGAGGCAAAAGCCAAAGAACATGACACAATGATCCGGTCCCGCCAGATAGCCAAGAATCTGAACCTGGACATGAAGATCGGTGATGTGGAATATCAAGGCGATGGCAACAAAGCTATCTTTTATTACATCGCGGACGAACGTGTAGACTTCCGCCAACTGATCAAAGTACTGGCCGAAGCTTTCCGTGTACGTATAGAAATGAAACAAATTGGCGCCCGTCAAGAAGCCGGACGCATTGGCGGTATCGGACCTTGCGGACGTGAATTGTGCTGCGCTACCTGGATGACAAATTTTGTATCTGTATCTACCAGTGCGGCACGTTATCAAGATATTTCTCTGAATCCCCAAAAGTTAGCCGGACAATGTGCCAAGCTGAAATGCTGCCTAAACTATGAGGTAGACGCCTATGTAGAGTCCCAAAAACGCCTTCCAAGCAAAGAAATGACTTTAGAAACGACGGATAGTACATTCTATTTTTTCAAAGCGGATATTTTGAAGGGAACTATCATGTACTCTACTGACAAAAACTTCATAGCTAATGCTGTAACCATCACCGCACGCCGTGCTTTTGAAATTATTAATATGAACCGACGGGGTGAGAAACCGGAAAGCTTAACCGAATCTGTCAAAAAGAACGAACCTCAAAAGCCCGTTGATTTAGTAGAACAAGAAAGCTTAACCCGATTCGACAAACGAAAAGGCAACAACAGCAACCGAAAGAAAAAACGTAAGCCGGAAAATAACGGTAATAACGGAGAAGGTACTCCCAATGAAAACAGACGTCCGCAACAACCTAAAGAGAACCGCTCACAACAACCCAAAGAAAACCGGCCACCTAGAGAAGGACGTCCCAAACAACCTAGAGAGCCTAAAGAAAACAAGGCTCAGCAGCCACGCGAAGAGAACGGAAACCGCCCTAAAGAAGAAAATCGCAACAGGGAAAGTCGCAACCGGGAAGAACGCAGTCGTGAAAATCGGGAAGACGGAAACCGGAACCGCAATAAACGCCGCCCCAATAATGGTAATAATGAAGGAGGCAGTGAAAACCGGAATAACGGAGGAGGAAAGGAAAATGACAACAAGAACAACGGAAACAATAGCCAAATCCCGAATGAAAAGCCACAAACTCCTGTATCAACTAAAGAATAAACTGACATGGCTGCCAATACTCATATTGGCAGCCTGTCAAAACAATATCATCTATCACTCTTACGCCCCCGTCCCCCTTGACGGATGGGATAAAAGTGATACTCTTGTTTATACCCTGCCCAATTCTATCCCTGCCGGAAATTACGAAGCAGAAATCGGTATCCGTTATCAAGAATCTTATCCTTACAGAGATATTTGGCTAGAAGTCAGCCATAACACAAAGGATACTTTGACTTACGTCACAGACACTTTACAACTTTTTCTGGTTGACGAAGCTGGAAATAAAACAGGAAATGGTCTTTGTGGATTATATCAATGTGACCTGCCTTATAAAGCATCTATTCCTATCCGTACAGAAGGAAGCGCACGTACTTTCCGCATCGTCCATATCATGACGGACAACCCGTTGACGGGAATCAGCGATATAGGTATCCGGTTGCGCAAACCGGAAAACCAATAAGCTCTAACGTTTTCCCCGCCCTGCATCAATACGCAAGAATACAAAAAGCAAGATCGTAAATCCCCACAAAGAAGATCCCCCATAACTGAAAAAAGGCAGTGGTATGCCTATAACGGGGGTCAGTCCTAAAACCATACCTATATTAATAAACAGATGGAATAAGAAAATGCTTAATACCGAATATCCATAAACACGGGCAAAACGAGTATGCTGACGCTCCGCCACCACAATAAGACGCAAAATAAGTCCGGTAAAAAGAAACAATACAGCCGCCGAACCTATAAAGCCTTCTTCTTCCCCTACCGTACAGAAGATAAAGTCTGTATCCTGTTCAGGCACATACTTCAGTTTAGTCTGTGTACCATTCAAAAAGCCTTTCCCCCATAAGCCTCCCGAACCAATAGCAATCTTACTCTGATTCACATTGTATCCTGCCCCCGCCAAGTCTTCCTCCATACCAAGCACCACTTTAATACGTATCTGCTGATGTGGCTCCAGCACATTATTGAAAACATAATCGGCAGAAAAAAGAAATCCCACCGAACCTATCGCAAATAGAGCAATATAAAAATAATTACGCATACGTTCATGCATAGAAAGGAAGATCAAATAGAACAATAAAACTACGCACAATCCATATTGGAACCAAGTAATGTCAAAAGGGATAACATAATACGAAAATAATAAAGCCAGCAAGGTACCACCAACACCAATCCCTCCGATATACCACACTACCGATGCTTTTTTGCAATAACTATTAACTAATAAAGCAGAAAGGATGACTATCAGCAGCAACACAGAAAATTCACCGATGGAAGTACAGTCATCCGCCATCAATTCATTGCCAAAACGGATTCCAACTACAAAATAGACCACGGCGCAAATCCCGGCAAACAAAATAGAACCCGGCATCCCCTCCCGGTACAGCATAAAAAAGAAAGCCAGATAAACCAAAGCCGACCCCGTTTCCCGTTGCAAAATAATAAGCAGCATGGGCAGCAACACCATCCCTACCACAGGCAATGAATACTTTAACTTACTCATTGTAAACCCGTAGACATTCATAAATTTAGCCAAAGCCAGCGCCGTGGCAAATTTAGCAAATTCCGCCGGTTGCAAACTTACAGGTCCGAATTTTATCCATGAGTAAGATCCCTTAGTATCCTCTGCCAGAAAAGGTGTTATCAACAACAGCAGCATCATGCCTCCATATAAAATGTAAGCAAACATATCATACAACTTATCCTCCAACATCATCAGGATAAATCCGAGCCCCAAAGAGCAACAGATCCATACAAACTGTTTTCCTGCCCTAGTGTCGAAACTAAAAAAATCAATCTCACCATAATCATAGCTGGCTCCACATACGCTGAACCATCCAAAGATAACCAGCATCAGATAAATGCAGATAGTCATCCAGTCCACTGATTTCCATATACTATCGTTCGTGTATGCCATAATCTATTCGTCTGTTTTGTATTTCCGCCGCTTTCGCCTCACTTTCCGGTGAAAGTTCGCCTTTTAAATATTTCTCCATCATCAATGCACCGATAGGTACACCATAGGTTGCTCCCCAACCTCCATTCTCTACATAGACTACCACGGCAATCTTAGGATCATTCATTGGTGCAAACCCCATAAAAGCAGAATGGTCCTTTCCACGGTTTTGCGCCGTACCTGTCTTGCCACACACTTCAATTCCCGGAATATTCGCATTACGGCAAGTTCCTCCCAATACTGCCGAACGCATACCTTCGACTACCGTCTGATAATGTTCACGGCTTACTTTAGTATAACGTTTGGTCGTATACAGGGTATCCAACGGCTCGTCTTCCACTTCTTTCACTACATGCGGAGTAATATAATAGCCCCGGTTAGCAATAGTAGCCCCAAGGTTAGCAATCTGCAACGGAGTAGCCGTCACTTCCCCCTGGCCGATGGAAATAGAAATAATCGTCAGTCCGTTCCATGATCCCCGATAGTTCTTATCATAATAAGCAGCATTCGGGATCATCCCACGCTTCTCACCCGGAAGGTCTACTCCCAAAGGATAACCAAATCCCATAGAAACCATATAATCACGCCATGTATTCATGGCAGTCTGTACAGAACCATACTTCTTCTTCGCCCCTATCATGTGAAACAACCCCCAACAGAAATAACCGTTACAGGAAGTTGCAATGGCAGGCACCAAAGGCAGGGGCGACCCATGAGAGTGGCAGCCCACCCTAAGACCGGCATACACAAAGCCATGATAGCAAGAATAGGCTGTCTGAGGAGTAATAATCCCCTCTTGCAGGAAAGTCAACGCCTGAGTAGTCTTGAAAGTAGATCCCGGTGGGAATTGCCCCATAATAGAACGGTTCAGCAATGGTTTCCAACTGTCACGCGCCAGTTCCAGATGATTTTTACCCCGTTGGCGCCCCACCATCAATCTTGGATCAAAAGTGGGAGCAGATACCATACAAAGTATTTCTCCTGTGGATGGCTCGATAGCCACTATACTGCCTATCTTCCCTTCCAACAGACGCTCTCCCAACATCTGAAGCTCTATGTCTATACCTAGTTTCAGATTCTTCCCCGGAACGGGAGTCTTGTCATATTTCCCGTCCATATACCGTCCCTGAATACGTCCACGGGCATCGCGCAGTAATATCTCCACTCCTTTCTCGCCCCTCAACTGTTTTTCGTATGAGCGTTCCACCCCCTGTTTCCCTATGAAGTCACCGCGTACATAGTAATCATCGGCTTCAATATCCCCCTTGGACACTTCTGCAATATCTCCCAGAACATGAGCAGCCGCATTGTAATTATACTGGCGGATAGTACGCCGCTGAATATAGAAACCGGGAAACTTGAACAGTTTTTCTTGGAAGACTCCGCACTCTTCTGCCGAAAGCTGGGTCATAAATACCTGATGAGTATATGGAGAGTAGCCCGGATTGGAACGTCTGTCCTTTATCTCGCGGATACGCTTTTTAAAATAGTCGGGGGTAATATTCAATGTTTTACATAAATCAAGCGTATCAAGGTTGTGCACCTCTTTCATCACCATCGTAACGTCATAGGCAGGTTGGTTATACACCAGCAGGTTACCGTTCCGATCGTACATCACCCCACGGCTAGGGTATTGTGTCTTGTTCAGAAAAGCGTTGCTATCGGCGTTCTTTTTATAATCCTCACTCATAATCTGCAAGGTAAAAAGACGTATCAGGTAAATCAGCACAATAACGATCACCGATGCACCGATTACATATTTCCGCTTCTCCAGATTGTAATCTCTTTCCACTATTTTTTCCTCCTGATTGCCTCAGCACACAATATACAAATGATGGTTATTGAGGCATCTGTCAATATTTTCAACAATAAGACAGGCAGGTTGAAGAATGAAAAAGTATCTATGACAAGTAAAATGGTACAAAATAAGAAAGTACACAATAAGATATACCGGAAGAAAGGCGAGAATCCCATACTCTTGATACCCGGTTCAAAATCCTCGACGCTATCGCGGAGCGTGACTAATCGTAATACAGGTTCACGCATAAAAGCCAGTACAGTGGCCGCAGCCGCATTCATCCCCGGAGTGTTGCCTAATATATCGACTGTCAATCCCAACAGGAATGCCCATATCATAAGGACATTACGGCTAACTCCCGAATTGTACTTCAAAATAAAATAGATAAAAAAGAAAGGAGTGGCATACCCGTTGATATGCATATGATTCAGCACCAGCACTTGCAACAGTACCAGTCCGATAAACCACTCTATTCTTTGTAGATAAGTCAACATCAACCTTCTTACTTAGTCGTTTTTACCTGCTTTTCCAACTCCAATTGTTCCTCCTGCCCTTTTTGGGCAATTACGCGCACATCATTCAAACGGGCGAAGTCCGTAAATAGTTTCACCCGCAGCAAATAAGACAAGCCATCGTGACTATCGGCGATATCATCTACCGTACCCACCGGAATGCCGGAAGGGAAAACAGCACTGTGTCCACTGGTTACAATGGTGTCACCTAAAGAAAATAATGAATGACGGGGCATATCCTTTATAAAAGCAAATTCGGATGAACCGCCATCCCATTTCAAGAAGCCGAAATAATCACTCCGTTTTATCTTACAGCTAATACTGCTTTTGGAATTCAATACCGGAATGACAATGGAGTAATGTGGAGAGGTGAGATAAACAATACCAACCACACCGCTTCCATTTACCACTCCCATCTCACTACGAATGCCATCCGCTTCTCCTTTGTCAAGTGTAATATAGTTATCAGCATGAGTCACACTGTTATTTATCACGCTAGCCTTGAATATATCATATCCTGCCAGTGCTTCCTGCTTAAGCTGTTCTACACCACTGCTGTCTTCCGTCGCTTCAATCAAAGCTTTACGGATACTCTCCAACTGCAATTCCAGTTCCACATTTTTCTGTACCAACTCATCGTTGATCGTTTTCAGATGAAAATATCCGGTAACATTATTGGCTACATCATACATAGCTCCCGAAACAAAATTAGCAGATGTAAAGAACGCACTCCCCTGATAACTGTTGAAGCGGAATAATAAAGCAAAACTGATTATCTCCAAAAGAACAAAGAGAAACCAGTAGTTATACTTTAAAAAGAAATTCAGCAGATTTTTCATTAATACCAATTGTTCAATGTGCTAATTTGCCAATGTGCCAATGTACTGCGCTATCCATACCGCATGGCATTAGCAAATTAGCAAACTGCCTCATTAGCAAATCATTTACCGCATCAAAAAAGAGAAACGATCTACATTCTTCAGTGCAATACCGGTACCTTTCGCCACACTCAGCAAAGGATCTTCGGCTATATGGAACGGAATATTGATTTTGTCTGTCAGACGCTTGTCCAAACCGCGCAGCAAAGCACCACCACCAGCCAAATAAATACCGTTCAAAACAATATCAGCATAAAGTTCAGGCGGAGTCTGTTCCAATGCACTAAGGATAGCTGTTTCAATTTTTGCAATACTCTTTTCCAAACAATGCGCCACCTCCTGATAACACACCGGAACTTCCATGGGAAGAGCAGTGATACGGTTAGGCCCGCGTACAATGTAATCTTCGGGAGCATCATCTCCCAAATCAGTCAAGGCAGCGCCTACATGTATCTTGATACGTTCGGCCATACGTTCACTCACCTTCACATTGTGCTGACGGCTCATATATTCCTGAATATCGGCTGTAAGATCGTCACCGGCAATACGTATCGAATTGTTGGAAACAATACCACCCAATGAAATCACGGCAATTTCTGTAGAACCACCACCTATATCAACAATCATATTACCTTCAGGAGCCTCTACATCAATACCGATACCAATAGCCGCGGCCATAGGTTCAAAAATCAAATAAACATCCCGTCCTCCCGCATGCTCAGCACTGTCACGTACCGCACGAAGCTCTACTTCAGTGCTACCCGAGGGAACTCCGATTACCATACGCAAAGAAGGAGAAAAGAAACGATTACCCATGTTCACTTTCTTTATTAAACCGCGCATCATCTGTTCACAGGCATTAAAGTCGGCAATAACCCCGTCGCGTAGCGGACGTACAGTACGAATATTCGGATTTTCCTTCTCGTACATCATTTTAGCCCGTTCGCCTACGGCAATCATCTTGTCGGTACGGCGATCAAGCGCAACGACCGAAGGTTCGTCCACTACAATCTTCCCGTTATTTAAAATGATGGTATTGGCAGTGCCAAGGTCCATCGCAATCTCTTGTGTAAAGGAGAATAATCCCATAAATTCATTTACAATTTAGCAATTTACAATTGACATTTGCAATTTACCATTTACCTGAACAATGCTGTATAAACAGTCCGATTGTAGCCGCAAATGGTAAATTGCAATGATCTTAGTGTTTAAAGTGACGAATCCCTGTAATGACCATAGCTACACCATGTTCATTGCAGTATTGGAAAGTCAACTCGTCTTTTACAGAGCCTCCCGGCTGGATAACAGCTTTCACACCCTCCTTATCCGCTATCTCTACACAATCGGGGAAAGGGAAGAAAGCATCACTGGCCATCACTGCGCCATTCAAATCAAACTCAAATGATTTTGCTTTTTCAATGGCTTGTTTCAATGCATCCACACGTGAAGTCTGACCTACACCGCTAGCCAGCAGTTGTTTGTTCTTGGCCAGTACAATAGCATTACTTTTACTATTCTTCACAATCTTATTTGCAAATAACATATCTTCTATTTCAGTCGCCGTAGGAGCTTTTTCAGTAACCTGCTTCAAGTCGGCAGGAGTTTCCACATCCAGGTCTCTTTCCTGAACCAAAACCCCATTCAATAAAGAACGGAATTGTTTCTTCGGCAATTTAGCTTCCTTACGAACCAAAATAATACGGTTCTTCTTCTGTCCCAGAATCTCTAATGCATCTACATCATAATCCGGAGCAATAATTACCTCAAAGAACAGTTTATTGATTTCTTCCGCTGTTTCTTTATCAATCACGGCATTAGTAACCAACACACCGCCGAAAGCCGACACCGGATCGCCTGCCAACGCATCTTTCCATGCTTCCAGCACAGTAGGGCGCGAAGCTAATCCACAGGCATTATTATGCTTCAGAATGGCAAATGTCACCTCATCAAATTCATCAATCAAATCAACGGCCGCATTGATATCCAACAAATTGTTATAGGAAATTTCTTTTCCATGAATCTGGTCGAACATCGCATCCAGATTTCCATAGAAATAACCTTTCTGATGAGGATTTTCACCATAACGAAGTTGTTTTTGTTCTTCCACCGCGCAACGGAAAGCCGAACCTTCACCACCATCAAAATAGTTAAAGATAGCAGAATCATAATGAGAAGAAACAGCAAACGCTTCTTTTGCGAACCAACGGCGTTCCTCGCGTGAAGTAGTAGCGCCATGTTCCAGCAACATATCACGGAACGGCTTATATTGTGCCTGACTAGCGATAATCACCACATCATTAAAGTTCTTAGCAGCAGCACGAATCAAAGAAATACCACCTATATCAATTTTTTCGATGATAGCTTGTTCTTCGGCCCCCGAAGCCACAGTTGCCTCAAACGGATACAGGTCAACGATGACCAAATCTATTTCGGGTATTTCATATTTTTCTATCTGTTGCATATCTTGTTCCAAACCACGACGGCATAAAATACCTCCAAAGACTTTAGGATGCAGTGTCTTCACACGTCCGCCCAAAATAGAGGGATAAGTAGTAAGATCCTCCACCGCTTTGCAAGGGAAACTTAAAGATTCGATAAACTGTCTTGTACCTCCTGTTGACAGGAACTCTACTCCTTCTTCGTGTAGTTTGGTTATAATCTCGTCCAAACCTTCTTTGTGATAAACCGACACCAATGCGGTTTTAATTCTCTTAGCCTCTGACATTTTTTATAGATTAAGTATTTGGGCTACAAAGGTATAAATTTTCACTCTATAAATTCCACACATAAACGTGAAATATTATTTATCCACTCATATTTGTTTCAAAAAAGAAGAGATCCGCCACTAAATATGGATAATAATAAATTAAAAATCAAGTTGTGTGAATCCGTGCAATCCGTGGCGAACAAAAAAACGCCTGTAACACAAATGTAACATATATGACATTTTATCATAATATACCTCCCGTACCTTTGCGCCCAATAAAATAGAGAGACAAAATTATATGGAAACAATGTTTTTGGGAATCGTCGTATTCCTTTTTCTGCTAGCCATATTCGATTTGGTAGTAGGCGTCAGCAACGACGCAGTGAACTTTATGAATTCCGCCATCGGTGCTAAAGCCGCGTCATTCAAGACCATCATCGCCATTGCCGCTTTCGGTATCTTCATCGGCGCCACACTGAGCAACGGCATGATGGAAATCGCACGGCACGGTATTTTCAGGCCTGAACAATTTTATTTTCAGGAGTTAATGTGTATCTTTCTAGCAGTTATGGTAACAGACGTAGTCCTATTGGATATTTTCAATTCCTTAGGAATGCCTACCTCCACTACCGTATCCATGGTATTCGAACTATTGGGAGGTACTTTCGTTCTAGCTCTTATCAAAATAGCAGGAGACGAAACCGGAATGCTAGGATTTGCTGATCTGCTGAATACGGAAAAGGCATTGTCCGTCATTTTAGGTATCTTCCTCTCAGTAGCAGTAGCTTTCTTCTTCGGCACATTAGTACAATATCTCTCCCGTCTTCTCTTCACATTTAATTATACAAAGAAACTGAAATACACTATCGGACTGTTCGGCGGTATTGCTGTTACGGCCATAATCTACTTCATGTTGATAAAAGGTCTGAAAGATTCCGCCTTCATGACCACCGAAAACAAACATTGGATTCAGGAAAACACCTTGATGTTAGTAAGTTGCAGTTTTGTGTTCTTCACCATTCTGATGCAAATACTGCATTGGTGCAAGATAAATGTATTCAAGGTGGTGGTAATGTTAGGTACTTTTGCCTTAGCTATGGCTTTTGCAGGCAATGACTTAGTAAACTTCATCGGTGTGCCCTTGGCAGGCTTCTCAGCTTATACAGACTTCATGGCTAATGGAAACGGTGAACCAATGGGATACTTGATGAACTCACTGAATGGTCCGGCTAAAACCCCATTTCTTTTTTTATTTTTAGCAGGCGTCATTATGGTATATGCGCTGATTACTTCAAAAAAAGCGCAAAATGTAGTGAAGACTTCGGTAGATCTCTCGCGTCAGGATGAAGGTGACGAAATGTTTGGTTCTTCCGCTGTAGCACGCAGTATTGTCCGTTCTACCATGAGCGCTTCGGAAAGTATAGCCAAAATATTGCCCGACAATCTGAAACGATGGGCCGACAGCCGTTTTAACAAAGATGTGATGATTATGGAGAACGGAGCAGCATTTGATTTGATACGCGCTTCTGTCAATTTGGTACTGGCCGGTCTGCTCATAGCTTTGGGAACCTCTTTGAAACTCCCTCTTTCTACCACTTACGTAACTTTCATGGTAGCTATGGGTAGTTCATTAGCCGACCGTGCCTGGAGCCGTGACAGTGCCGTATACCGTATCACCGGTGTGCTTTCTGTTATCGGTGGATGGTTCATCACTGCCGGAGCCGCTTTCACTATCTGTTTTGTGGTTACGCTCATCATGTATTATGGAGGCACATTCGCCATGTTGGCCCTTATTGCACTTGCCATCTTCCTATTGGTTCGCAGCAACATACACTACAGCAAGAAACAGAAGGATAAAGGCAAAGACGACATATTCTCCCGCCTCATTGCCAGTAAAGACAAAGAAGAGCGTTGGAGATTACTCCGCCAGCATGTAAATAACACATTGGTAGCCGAAATGGCATTCACCAATGAAACCTACCGGCAGATAACCGACGGTTTCATCAACGAAAATCTGAAAGCTCTGCGCAAGGCCGTGAACAATACCGACAATCAGAAAGAAATGTTAAAAAAGATACGCCGTAAAGAAATACTAGGTCTGCGCCGTATAGACAACTTTACTGCTATCGAGAAAAACACTTGGTTCCACTTGGGAAGCAACAGTTGTGAACAAATGCTTTACTGTCTGAAACGTATCTGCGATCCTTGTAAAGAACATGTGGACAATAAGTTCACCCCATTATCGGAACGTGCCACTAACGAGTTCATCCCTATCCGCGATGAGATGACCGCATTAATGACCAAGGCTACTGAAGTACTTGCCAACAAGGCCTACGATCAGACTGATGCCTTGCTACGTGAAGGCGCCCTTCTGAAAGGCAAGATCTCTACCTTGCGCAAAGAACAGATGGACCGCATACAAGAACGGGATGTCAATGTAAAAGCTTCCATGGTGTACCTCAATGTATTGCAGGAATCACAAGAATTGGTTTCCTACTGGCGTCATCTGTTACGCGCCGACCGTATGTTCCAGACTGATTTGAAAAAATAAAAAGATTTATATTCCTATTATATGTTTTTTAAGATAACTTCTTTCCTCCAATTGAAGGAAAGAAGTTATCTTTGTTTCGTATATATAGACATTATTCAAACAAACCTATGGAAAACCTCAAAAAAATTATCAAACAGTTCCCCAAAGTGGGTGAAGTGAAAGAAATCAAAGCTTTGACATCCGGCCTCATCAATCAGACTTATCTGGTAAAATCGGTATCTCCTGAAGAACCTGACTATGTATTGCAACGAATCAACCATTTAATATTTACCAATATTGAAATGCTGCAACACAATATAGAAGTAGTAACCAGACACATCCGCCAAAAGCTGGAAGCCAGACACGAAGAGGACATTGAACGTAAGGTACTCCATTTTCTACCTTCCACCAATGGCAAGACCTATTTCTATGATGGAGAAGGTTATTGGCGAATTTCAATATTTATTCCGCGTTCACAAACATTGGAAACAGTTACACCGGAATCTTCCTATCTGGCAGGACTGAAGTTTGGTGAATTCCAGGCCATGCTGGCTGATGTGCCCGAACAACTCGGAGAAATCATCCCCGATTTCCACAATATGGAATTCCGCTTAAAACAATTACGTGAAGCCGTATCCGCCAACATATCCGGCCGTCTGGCAGAAGTACAGGACATAGTGGACGCTATAGAAAAAGATGCTGATACGATGTGCAGCGCTGAACGTTTTTACCGTGAAGGCAAATTGCCCAAACGCATCTGCCACTGTGACACAAAAGTAAGCAACATGTTATTTGATGAAAACGGAAAAGTGTTGTGTGTCATTGACCTGGACACGGTAATGCCCAGTTTCATTTTCTCCGATTTCGGTGATTTCCTCCGTTCGGCAGCCAATACCGGCAAGGAGGATGAGGCTGATTTAAATAAGGTGAAGTTCAACATGGAAATCTTCAAAGCATTTACCAAAGGTTATATTGAATCGGCCCGGACTTTCCTGACTCCTCTCGAAATAGAAATGCTACCTTACGCTGCCACCCTGTTCCCCTATATGCAAGCTGTACGCTTTTTAGCAGATTATATAAACGGAGACACGTATTATCAAACCCGGTATAAAGACCATAATCTGGTACGCACCAAAGCGCAGTATAAACTGTATCTGGAAGCAAAATCCGCTACACCGGACATGAAGGCTTATATCAACAGTCTGCTATAATATAAAAACAACAAGGAGCACAAAGGTATCTTAAAATGACATGAACCCTCTGTGCTCCTTTCATATTCGTCCGGCAATGATCCTAAATCTACCGTTTCGGTATATCTACCGATTTTTCACTTTTCCCTTTCAGATGTTCGGAAAAGTAATCAACCAGTTTCCAATAGAAATATTCATTCATATCACCGAATCCATGACGCTGTTGAGGAAGAATCAGCATATCAAAACGCTTCCCGGCACGAATCAAGGCGTCAACTACCCGTAAGGTATTGCCCGGATGCACATTATTATCAATATCACCATGAATCAGTAACAAATTTCCTTTCAATTGCTTCGCTATTTCAGGATTAGTAGCAATCTTATAAACGAAAGTTGTATCCCCTTTCTCACTCACCACCTCTTTTACGCCGTGATGCGTTTCACTCCACCAACGGTTATAGATATTGTTATCATGATTTCCGGCACAAGAAACAGCCACTTTGAAGAAATCCGGGTATTGGCACATAGCCGCCGTACTCATAAATCCACCTCCCGAATGTCCATGAATACCAACCTTATCTATATCTATAAAATGATGACGCTGCGCCAATTGCTCGATAGCATATTTATGATCGGCCAGCGGATAATCACGCATATTTCCATATCCATAATTATGATACCATTTAGAGCGGCTAGGATGCCCGCCGCGTTGTCCCACAGAAATAACAATAAATCCGGCCTGTGCCAAACGGTCGGTACGGGGGCTCATACGGGTAAACGGATAATAAACACCTTCCACCTGTGGCCCAGGATAAACATAATCCACAATAGGATAAACCTTAGTTGAGTCAAAATTAAAAGGTTTATACATCACACCATACAGATCTGTCACGCCATCAGCCGCCTTTACCTTAAATATTTCCGGAAATTTATAACCGGCAGCAAAAAGCTGTGAAAAATCACTCTCCTGAATATCCATTACCTTATTGCCATTAGTATCCAGCAGGATGGCGCAGGGCACCGTATTTACACGCGAATAGTTATCCACCACAAAACGAGCATCATCATCCACTTCCACACGATGGAAATAATCCCCTTTGGTCAGTAATTTCAAACCGCTGCCATCCAGATTCACACGATACAAATGTTCATAATAAGGATGTTCTTTCGCATTCATTCCATTGGCAGTAAAATAAATCACACGCGCCTTGTCATCTACTTTCAAGATTTCCTCCACGTGCCAGGGACCTTTTGTGATACGATTTTTCAAATTACCCTGATCATCATATAAATAAAGGTGTGCCCAACCATCACGCTCACTCCATTGAATAATTTCCTTTCCACCATTCAAGACTCTTAAAGGACGAGTTTCCTGATAGGTATTCATCCGTTCCTTTATTACTGGTACAACAGAATCCTGTCCTATCGTATAGGAACAAACATCAATCCGATGTAAATCACGGCTGCTGCGGGTCAGGAAGAAACGGTTGTTATCACCCTGCCAAACGGCAGCCTGATCTTCCATATCACGCTGTTTTTGCATCATTGGTTTGTATTCCAGGCCAATGCTTTGATCTTTATAAGCTGCTACTTTAATTTCCTTACGTTTATTATCAACCAAGTCAAACAAGTACAGGTGTTCTATGGGAGCTTCCTTTTCTCCCGGCATCTGGTATTTATAAGTTTCCAATGTGGGACGTGGACAGGCCATCGAATTTATTACCCATAACTCTTTCACAGCGCGATCGTCAGAAACTGTCATAGCAAAATAACGTGAATCCGGAGACCACACTCCACCTACACGACGACGCTTGCCATTACATAAAGTATCTGTATTCAACATACTATAGGGAATACCATAGCCAAAATCCTTCATGCCATCTGTAGTAAGCTGGATTTCCACGATCGTACTATCCTTTTCATTTTTTTTCGCCTTTTCATAATCTTCACGACTCATGCGATACAAATTCAAATCCTTGGCATAAATCACCGTTTTACCATCAGGAGAGACCGATCCCCAATAGATTTTCTTCAGGTCGTCTTCTTTATCTTTCAGATGGGTCAATTTACGGGTAGGATAGTCATAAGAAAAATAAAAGATTTCCTTCTCATTCTTCTTGTCCTTCTTATCCTTGCCATCTTTCTTTGGTGTCGCATCTTTTGTTGACTTTACTTCAAAAGTAAAGGTACGCCCATCTTCTTCCGCTTTCAGATTTGTGATTGGCAAATGGCGTGCCTCAAAGGGATCTTTTACAATTTCGGTAAGCTGGGAAGCTAATTCATCCCTATCAAACAAAAGCTTCTTTGTCCGGGCAGCCGGATCAACCACATACCAAAAGGTTCCTTCACTTGTTTTGTACTCGAACCAGAAATTATTACCTTTCTGGAACCAATGCGGATCCACCACAGTAGAAAACAACATGGTGTTCAATTTTTCTTGTGTGTATTTCTCTGCCTGCAGATATTCCGGCAAGCGTTCCTGCGCTTTTGCAACAGAAACTGTCGTACACAGACCGCCCATTAAAAGGGTAATGAATAGCATTTTCCTCATAGATTGAACTTTTATCGTGTTTATAAAAAACAAACATACACAAAATTCTTCATTTAACAATCTTAAACAAAGAATTTTGTGTATGTTTGTTTCATTTATCCTTTTCTTATCAGAAACTATACCCTGAAGTAAAGCTAACCATATGATTCCGTATCCTTAAATCATTCTGTTCCTTATTATATTTTCCCCAAGCCAAATCATACCCGATAGTAAATGAAATCCGTTTAACAGCAATCCCGACAGAAGCCGTTCCTCCCCAATCCAAACGAGGGGACGCCTCAAAACCAAATTCCTCATTTACTGTTTTTCCTTTAAATGTGCCAAACCGGTAATAATCATTCCGGTATTCGTACTGTCCAACACCTGTTTCTTCATCTATATTATATTTTGAGGAAGAAACATAAGCATTAGTACGTCCACCAATTCCTACAGCTACATAAGGTCCTACTGCTAATTTAAGACGCACATCATCACAAAGTTTAAACCCCCAATGAGCCATAACAGGCAATTGCAAATAATAACGCGTGGACTCAACATTCGTTTTTTCATAATCCATGCTAAATCCTCCCCCTGTTGATATGTTTCCCCAGCTCATAGGATGATACCCACCTTTCTGCATTAAGATATAAACCCCGGACTTCAAGCCAAAAGAAGGCTTCTTTCCCACCCCTTCCTTTAACTGATACAACACACCGGCACCGGCTTTAAAACCTAATGTAACTGATGTCCCTTCATTTTCCTTATTCACTACCAAGCCGGCTTCCGGCGTAACACTCCAACGAGACTGAGCGTTCAACATCATACTCGCCAAAATACCTGCCATAAATAAAATTACTTTTTTCATCTTTTTCTTCTTTTTAGTTCATTATCTATGTAAAAGACTAAAAATTCAGAAAAACCCCCATTGCATATCCGGAAAAATAATAAAATAACATGAGCAACTCACTCACATAACAAAAGAAACACCCTACATTTAAACATACCGTTCAAGAAATCAAAAAAAACAAACGCTGCAAAAACGAACCAACAGCAGCAAAAGTTATCGCTTATTTTTCGCATTCTCTTTATATTCGGTAGGTGTCATACCAAAACGTTGTTTAAAACATTTGCTGAAATAACGAGGATCATTAATACCTACCATATAAGCAATCTGCGTCATATTATAATCACCACTCTCTATCAATTGTGCGGCACGTTTCACACGCATCTCTTTAATAAACTCAATGGGGGCAAGTCCTGTCAGGGTCTTCAGTTTCTTGAAAAAGACAGAACGGCTCACCGCAAGCTCCTGTACCAAATCATCCACGATCAAATCGCCATTATCCATATTCTTCTCCATTAATTCCGTCAGTTTCTCCATAAACTTACGGTCATGGGAAGACATCTCAGGCTGTGTTTGCTGTTCTTCCTCCGCAACAGGCTGAATATTCATCAGATTCGCACAATACAACTGTTGCAACTTGACACGTTGTGTCAGAATATTCTCCACCCTGGCCTTCAGGTAAGTAGCACTGAACGGTTTCGTTATATAATCCTCAACTCCCAGTTCCATACCTTCCAACTTACTGTCCATATCCGTTTTAGCCGTCAGTAAAACGACTGGAATGTGACTGGTCGCCATATTAGCACGCAAATCTTCTGTCATGGTAATACCATCCTTTTCCGGCATCATGATATCACTAATAATAATATCCGGAACAAACTTCAAAGCCTTATCCAAACCTTCAGCCCCATTGACAGCCTCTATGACGTTGAAATTTGAGATAAAGATACTACGCAAAAAGAAACGAAGTTCCAAATTATCTTCAACCAGCAACATCGTTTTGCTTTCATTCCTCTTCTCTTCATGTCCCTGAACAGATTCTTCCACCTCTTCCGGCCTCATTTCGACAGAATCAGAGAGAATGAACTCTACATTCTCCGTATAGTGCTCCTTGCCTTTCAAAAACTCAACCGTGAAACAACTGCCCTCCCCCTCTTTACTATCCACACGGATAGTCGCTTTGTGCAGTTCCACCAATTCCTTAACCAAAGAAAGACCGATACCAGAACTTTGCTGATTAAACAAATTCTTGTCCAACAGATTTTCAAAACGGACAAAAAGGGAAGCTTTCTTGCTTTCAGAAATTCCTATACCTTGATCCTGCACACCAATCGCCACATTATGTTCATTTTCATGAATGAAAAGCGTAATCATCTTACCCTGTGGAGTATACTTGAAAGCATTGGAAAGCAGATTGAAGACAATCTTTTCCAACTTATCCGCATCTACCCACAGTTTCAAGGAAGGCATTTCACTTTCGAATACAAAATCAATATGATGCTCTTCGGCCAGCGATTCAAAATTATCCATGATATGGCGTACAAAAGGAACAATATCTATCTGCTCTATACGCAACTTCATCTTATTTTTCTGTATTTTGCGGAAATCAAGAATTTGGTTCACCAAGCGAAGCATACGGTCGGTATTACGTTCTACTACATGCAATTGCTCACGTACATCATCCGGCAAAGTCTTGTTTTTCAGAACATATTCCACAGGACCTGCAATCAATGTCAGCGGAGTGCGAAGTTCGTGAGAAATATTTGTAAAAAAGCGAAGCTTTATATCAGAAACCTGCTGTTCCACAGATACTTCATGTTTCAGACGATAAATAGTAAACAATATATATACTCCTGAAAACAGAATCAACAGAAAAGCAAGAATATAAATTGCCATAGCCCAAGCCGTTTCCCAAAACGAAGGCTGAATGGTGATTCTCAAACTGCGCTCATTCTCTACCCAAACCCCATCACTATTGGTCGATTTAACCTGAAAGACATACTCTCCTTTCGGAAGATTAGTATATGTAGCGGTACGCTGTCTGTCTACATAATTCCATTCTTTATCAAATCCGCGTAAACGATAAGCATAACGGATATTTTCAGGATAAATCATATCCAACGCAGCAAACGATAAGGTTACAATATTCTCCTTATGTGAAAGCACCAGATGTTCTGTATTATTGAGTGACTGCCGCAACAAGCTTCCCGGTACGCCTGGAACTACCTCCTGATTGGATATCTTCAAAGTACCTAAAATAATGGATGGAACATAATTACTCTTCTTAATGTGCTCCGGTTCAAAATAAAGCACGCCACGACTGGTGCCAAACAAAATAGTGCCGGGACCAAGCTTCAACGATGTTCCTTCCTCAAAACGTATCTTACCACCAAAATCCCTTTCATTATAATTCTCAAAACGTTGTTCGGACGGAATAAATTTACTCAATCCGTTTTCCGTACTTATCCACAAGTTTCCTGCGCCATCCTCTTCTACAGACAACAGGATATCTGAAGGCAGGCCATTCTTCACCGTATAAGATTTAAATACAGCTCCCCCTTCTCCGTTCATGGAAACAAGCCGGTTAAGACCACCCCCAAATGTAGCCAAATAAACTTCTCCTTGAGAAGTGGTTACAATCCGATATACGTTATTGTTGCTCAGACAATTCATATCATCGGGGATACGTGCATAAAGATGGAACACAATCGACTCCGGATCTTTAAAATCCTCTTTAAAACTAAGCGCGCCATCACTGCTCCCCACCCATATATTCCCCTTCTTGTCAGAAGTGATATGGCGTACACGGTAACAACGGTCATACGGAAAACCTTTCAGGTTATTTCTAGAACTAATAAACACATATTTCCCTTCAGGAGTTTTCTGAATATAATTCAACCCTCCACCGAAAGTTGCCACCCAAATGCGTCCATGCTTGTCTTCATGTAACCAGTAAACACTATTATGACTCAGGCTATAAATATCATCTTCATCATATTTGAATCGAGTAAACTTAAAATGGGTCCCCTCCTTTTCTGCCAGAATAATACCATCCCCTTTGGTCGCAATCCAAATGTTTCCGTGAGAATCTTGCATGATATGATAAGGAACTCCCCGTAACGGCCTGCCAGATTTGGCTATATCCCCCTCTTCAGTCAGAATACCCTGAAAATCTAAATCAGAAGAATAAATTTCAATCTGACCATCCCGTTTTCCCATCCAGATGCGATGTTCGCTATCTTCAAACAACGCACGTACCGTATTGGAATTCAAGTCATAACTGTGACCCATGCGGGGATAAATATGGAACTGGCTTCCTAAAAAAGTAATCTTCTCCAACCCCTTAGAATGAGTACATAACCAAAGATTGCCTTGCTTATCGGATAACATGGAATGTAATTTATTGGAAAAGTGCCAATCGGGTGAATCGGGGTCATTATAGAAAGGTAACAGCCGATTTGCCTCTCTGTCATACCAAGAAAGCCCTCCTCCTTGCGGATGTACCCACAAATTACCGTTCAAGTCTTCACAAATATGAAAACTGGGATAGGAACGATCGGCACCACGAGGCTCCACTTGCATCTTTTCTTGCTTAAATACTTCTGTCAAAGGATTGAAATGACAAACCTTTCCCCATTCGGTCATCTCAAACCATGCTTCCTGCTTACTGTCAACATAAACAGAACGGAAAGCGTCTGCCGGGAATTCGGGACAATTGGATTTATTATAGACTTTACACTCTTTTGTATCCGAATGGTACAATATCAATCCTTCATGGGCAGTTGTTATCAACAGCCCCGTACCTTTTATTTCATTTATAGCAATCACTTTATCCTTTACCGGCAATTCCCAAAGACGAAAGATTTCATTCTGCAAAGAATAGCACCATATCCGTCCTCTGTCTGATCCAAAATAAAGTTCGTCACCATAACTGCAAAAAGAGTAGAAGGCCTGTACGGGTTCATCTTTGCCTGACTGGATATTCACAAAATAAGAGACAGGCTCTTCTTTATCATTCGTAATCTTCAGCAGACCGTTATCAGTAAGCAACCACTCTTGATTGTAAGCATCGCTAAAAACCTGATTAATATGAACGGCATTTCCTCCACGACTATGAGTAGCATATACTTGGGTAGTTATACTGTAATCTTTAGGGTTTGTTTTCACACGGACAGCCCCCTCATTTTCAGAAAGTAACCAAATGACACTGTCGGGCAATATTTTAATAGAAGAGAAACGCATACCCTCCTCTTCACCTTCGGCAGGAATTTGTTCGAACTTCTCTGTTCTTTGGTCAAAACGATACACACGATAATCATACGTTTGCAGCCAAATATAATTATAAGGGTCTACTTCCAATAAGTCTACCCGGTTGTTAGTCATAGTAATTTTATTCCCTTGTCTGGCTTTATAAACTTTGAAGTCATAACCGTTGAACCGGTTGATTCCATCCCAAGTAGAGAACCATAAAACTCCATTATGGTCTTGTACCATGCTCATGATGGAGTTCTGAGACAAGCCGTTTTCCGAAGAATAATGAGTAAAGATACAATTAGGCTGACTTTTTGCATGAAAAAAGAGCAGCAAAGTAAGTATAAACAGAATGTGTCTTTTCATTTCGTAGATTTTCATATATAGTAGGCAAAAATACATAAAAAACGAGAGATACTGATATACAAGCTCCTAAAAAAACAAAAGGGGAAAAGTTAAATCCCCCCCTTTATCATTCTACTCTTCCCTGACACTTTCCATAGGAACAAATAGAATTCCTCCCTACAGTGACAAAGTATTATTACTGGTAGAAAGAACAGCTTATCTCTTTAAATTCTGCAACAATACATTTCCATTTTCCACCGGATTCCACCCGTCATCACCTGCCAAAATCTGTGCTTCATTATAATTACTGATATCGTTCAGCTGCTTTCCAAACGAAGCACGCGAAGCGGTAGCCGCCCCTTCTCCCGTATTCCGGTATTCAGCATAGAATACGGTTTCCTCATTTTCTTTTTTGCCCCAGTTGTTCCAACCCACCGGAAGAATATGCTTTCCCAAATCACAATGAATATAAACAGCCTGTGCATAAGGACGCCAAGGACGGGACAAATACACCTTCTGAGCCTCAGCCACACCCGTCAATTTACAGCCTATAAAAACATAGCCATATTTTTTGCCTTGATCTGTAGAAGGAGCGGTAACATACCCATCACCCAAACTATGGATGGTGCAATCCTTAAACAATGCCGTAGACCAGCCAAAAATAAAATCCACCGTACCCTCTATATAACAATGGTCATAAAACTGACGACTGTCTTTGCCATAAGTGTACAAAGTATCCTGATTTCCCAAAAAACGACAGTTTTTGAAATAAGCGCGATCTCCACTAACAAAACAGGCCACTGCCTGCCCCACTCTGCCGGCACTATTCTCGAAAGTGATATTCTCAGCATAGAAATCGGGAGCATAAATATAACAGGTTGATGAACCGGAGGTAGACATTTCTTCTCCGAAATAGTTCTTTTTAGAAGCAAAATCATCATTTGTCAGAATTGCTCCGTCCTCACCTATCAAAGAAATACTAATCTTGCTTTCAGGAATAACCACTTTTTCTTTATATACCCCTTTACGGACTAGAATAGTAGTGCGTCCTGCTTTACGAAAATCGGGGACAGCATGAATCGCTTCCTGAATGGTAAAGAAATCACCACTGCCATCTTTTGCCACTACAAAATCATAATGACGTACAAAAGGCGCCAATGCAGGAACCTCTTTAGCTATAGCATCCACTGTCAAACCAGCAATAGTACGCGCCCCATATACATTCAGGTGCGTATTATCCTCACGCCCTTTCGGACAAGCTGCACACACACCTTCAGGAATCCACATGAACAATTTTTTTGAAGCCTCCGGCCCCATCTCCTGCACCAAATCATGCGTTATCTTGTTCATATCCACAAAAGGCACATCCAACTCTTTTGCCACGTTACGCGGAGACTCCAAATATTTTCCATGAGTATCAATCAACACTTCTCCATCTTGAGAAGCACTCCCCTTTGACAAATCCTTGCGCACATCATCTTCGGCTACCGCATTTTTATTATTCCGGAAATTACGACGGACAATGGCATTGAACAACACGGGAATTCCCCCTTTAGCACGTGTTTCTTTTACAAAACGGCGTAGATTGGCATCAAAAGTAGATCCGGGATCAGTATGACGTTTCTCATCGGCCTTCTCATCATTATGCCCAAACTGAATAAAAACATAATCACCCGGCTTTACTTTATTAATTACTACCTCCCACAATCCTTCATCAATAAAACTTTTAGAACTCCGACCATTTCTAGCATGGTTTTCCACACGAATATTCTCACTGAAATATCCTCCCAGCACATGGCCCCATCCACGTTCCTGATTACCTCCCTCTAAGGGTTTGTTGGCCATAGTCGAGTCACCTATCATAAAGATAGTAATTGTGCGGTCTGCCGTAAAAGCAGAAAATAACAACAAGGCAACAAATGCCATCAACATCTTAATTTTCATCGCTTTCTATTTTAAATTTTGATTAAAGAACTCAAGTATATCATCCTGTATCTCCTTACTGCAAAAATGGGGCAAATCATAGAACTTGGTGGTCAACAGATTTTCTACCGATTGACTCTTCCATACATCCTGCATGGTAGAGAAAGCGCTTTCAACGCCCTTTACAGGAAAAAGTTTGTCCCGCAAGCCATTGATGAACAACATCGGTTTGGGACAGGCGATAGATGCCACATGAGGATAATCCATCCAATTCCGTATTCCGGGAATAATCATGGAATAAGCAGACCCACCTTTGTTCTGATTATTGGTAAGTGTCATTAAGCTATCTGTAGTATTCATCCAGCACACAGCAGCGCCTGCCTTCACCACATCTGTAGCGGCACTGACCATCCAGGCACGATGTGCTCCCATGGAAAAACCCATCGTTCCTATCTTGTCCTTATGAACCATGGGCAATGAGGCCAGAAATTCCGCGCTACGAATATCATCCCAGGCTATCAAGGCTCCCCAAGACATTCCCATCTGTAACATATTGGCCGCCAACGCTTGCTGTGAGTCATAGCGTACTCCTTCCTTACGTCCCCGTTCCCCCCAAAACAAGGCATCCACAGCAAGCACTACATATCCGTGACTTGCCAGATAATCACCTACATACTGTTTGTCATAACATTTTTCCGCCCAATCGTCCGCATCGGCCAGTACAGATGCTTCCACACCGAACGGACGTACCATCTTCTCTTTCCCTATCGAAAAATGCGCACCGTGATCGTGAAGCAGCAATACTGCCGGGAACGGGCCATTCCCGTCAGGAACCAACAGATAAGCAGGAACACGAGAATATTCCGAAACACTGAACAAAATCTTCTCCGCCCTATATCCATTCCGTTGCTCGGTATCTATCACTTCCTTATCAAAAGCCGTAGCAGGAGGAGCAGGCAACATGCAATCCAATAACGTTTTTCGAGCTTCCTCACGCCACTTTTCGAAATTTCGGATAGCAGAGTTCCCCCATGCCATAGGATAAGTCAGGTTTTCTTTCATCTTCTGATAGAACAGCGGCATATCATTCTGCGTTTCATAACGCATAGAGACTGTTTCCACCTTTTCCTGAGCAGAAGCCGTCAGACTTATCCCGAACAACAATAAACAAATTACAGTATTCTTCATAAACCTATACCTAACAAACTTTACTTTTCAAGGTAACTAATTAATTTTATCATATTATCAATATAATCCCCAACAGAGATGCACAATTCTCCGGTGGTACACGGATAAGGTGATGTATCGTGCTCGTCCCCTACAAAGGTAGCTATATATTTCGTTTCCTCACTAGGTCCTGAAACAGTATATGGCTTATACGGGTTCGAGGTTGACTTTAAAGGAGAGAGCCAACAACCGTCCTTAGTCAGTGATTTCACCAATTTCCGGGCAACTTCTTCCGTAGCTTTTCCACGTAAACGAGTATAATATTTAGGTAAAGGAACCAAATGATCCTGCAGCAAAGGTGAATTCTTCGCCAATTCGGATACAGGAAGTTTTTTCACTTCCTCATAACGACGACGCAGTTCACCAGGATTCACAAAAGTTGCCGAATTATAATGAGCTATTGTATTTTCTATATTCTGATCTATATAATAAGTACCGTTTTTCACATTACTTCCCTTACGATGGACATACAGTGGTTTACCAGTATCAGGATCTACAAAACGAGGAACCAAAATAGCTTCCGGATTAGTCGACTGACTCTTCCATTTCTTCACATCCGATTCCGGTAATTTCATTGATTCCAAAAAACGAATTGCAGCAGGAATCCCCGACAGGAAACGAGTATCAGCTGTAAGTTTATAGTAATCCATCATTAAATTAACAAGACGGACGGTAGTACCGGTATTCACACTGCGCGGTTCATAAGAACGGGCATGAGCCGGTTTCAAATCATCTACTGTATATTGGTCCGCCCAGCCTGCATAAGGTTCCCCTTGTTGAAGGGAAATCATCAAGTACATAGCACGCATAATAGGTTCCTTTACCCCTTGCAACCCCATTGCCTGATAGCATTGAATCAAAAACTCGGTCGCATCAGGAATCACATCATCATTCAGAGTAATAAAAGACGAATAATCTTTCTTACCTTGAAAAGGGTGATCATACATCAAAGGATACCGTTGAGGCCATCCACCCACCGGATATTGACTTTTCAAAACAAAATCAATGGTTTTCTCCAAAGCCGGACGGAAAGCAGGATCATTTTTTTCCACATACATACGAAGTAGAAATTTGGCAGCCTCCATAGTACCCGCATCATCGTAAGTCGCATTTCCATAATAATGTTGAAATTCTTCCAGACGCCAGCCATTTTTACCAACGGTATCATACCAGGACTTTAAGGAGTTCTCTCCTGCAAAATCGAACACATAATTCCATCCGCCACATTCAAGCTGTCCCCAAATCAAGGTGTTAGCCACTTTTTTCGCAGCTTCATAATAATACTCATCTCCTGTAGCATGATAAGCGTCAAGCAACAAATGACCGACAGAAGGAGTTCCCGGCGGCTGAATCCATACCATTGTCCTCTTGGCTTCCATCTCTCCCCATGAACGGGACATATCCGGCAAATAATTCCATACGAAGCCACCATTATAACTCACTTTGTCCATCATAAACCGAGTGGCGGTTTTCATCGTATTTATAACTTGGTCATCTAATTTTTTATTAGTTTGGGCTATACCTATACAAGCAAAATTTGCCATGCACAGGCAAAGGACAATTCTTTCCCAGTTCTTCTTTAATGTGCTTTTCATTGTTGTTTTAGTGTTTTGATTCAAGTTTAAATATCATTATGAAGCAAAATAAGCCATTTTCCGGAGCTTGGATTTGTAATATTTGGTCTTTTCCTCGTATATTTTAATCACGACGAACTACCCTCCCCATATTATAAGTATATTTGAAGAAAAGTTTTAGTTATTCATTTTATATTAAATGCAAGATCATGAATCGTAAGGTAAGAACCGCATTGTATGCTTGCGCCTTGATGGCACCACTACTATTGCAGAGCTGCAATGCACAAAGTGAAAAAAAAGAGAGCAACAAAGAGTGTACTGAAGAAACAAACAAAAACACTGAAAAAAAGGTTATGAAAACAGGTAGTGAAAACTTCATTTTTGCAGAAGGCAAAGAATGGGAACCTGCAGGCGAAGGTGTAGTGCGCCAGATCATGGGTTACAATGATGACATCATGGTTGTTAAAGTAAAATTTGAAAAGGGAGCTGTAGGAGCTGTCCACCATCATATCCATTCACAAGTGACCTATGTGGAAAGTGGAAAATTTGAGTTCACCATCAATGGTGTGAAAAAAATTGTATCGGCCGGCGACTGTCTGTATAAGGAACCGGATGCTGTGCATGGTTGTGTATGCCTGGAACCGGGTATGCTGATAGATTGTTTCAGTCCGATGCGTGCTGATTTTCTGGAAAAGAAATAGACAAGCCATATATTCCATCCACTGCAGGAGCAGATTGCTGTGCCCTCCTTTGGGCATTTAATATGCTCCTACAGTGGAAATGAATTCTATTTTTTAATCTGCAAAACGAATGGGATTCGTTTTTTCATGATATCTGTTATTTTATTTAAAATCAATCATATTGAAAATCAGCTTTTTGGCTACGAGTCCGGCAGCCGAATCATTAATGATGTTCCCATAGATATCCAATGTAGAGAACAAAACACTACCCTTACCCATCGGTACAATCCCCATAGCAGTTCCGATAGCCATAGGATAAGTATGATAGGCTCCGACCAGCAATTCCTCACCTTCCATCACTAATCCCATACGCTCCACCCCTGTATGTATCAATGCCTGATAAGGCCAGTTGAGAGCATTTCCGACAGGAAGTTCCTTGAAAATATCATGCGGCTTATTAAACATCACTCCGCCCAGCCAGTTGGTTCCAACAAAGAATTTGTCCTTAAACACCACTTTACTATTAGCCGCTATAAATTCCGACCATTCATCAGCACTCTGAATAATAAAGATTTTGGTTCCATCATTTACGGCACGTTCCATTAAACGCTGTGCATCCGGCATCTTATCATTAGGAACAGCCCAATCCAAACGACAACGCGCGTTACTACGAGGATGCCTGAAACGGATCTCTATATCGGCAGACTTGCCTCCTTCCAAATAGACTTTTCCATCGCCCAAATGCTCTTTCTTCCTGGTAATTTCATATATTTTCTTACCATTGACAAAGACTTCAATCATACTACGATCATTACTCTGAGGAATAATCGTATATTCACCACTGACAGAAGGAAGTACTTTACCACTCCATTTAATACCATAACCATCAAGCATATACACAAAAGGACTTGGTGTAGCTCCCTCAATAGCACTCAGATTAACCACCTTGGCCACTTCATGATAAACTTCCTTCTGAAATTCCATATCCTCATAATAGACCACATCCAATCCCGGTTTGCCATCGGCAGAGCGTAACGCTTCCATCGGCACCATTGTCAACTGATCTTTCCTAGGAGGACGGGCCACCATAATCCAATCCAACTTTCCTAAATTATCCTCATAAGCTGCAACCGCTTCTTTCGTTTTACCCTTCAAGAAATTCTGTAAAGCACTCCCATCTTCCCAAACGGCCCCTTTACCATCCAACATATTGGATGCCAGATTTACAGACAATATATCATCATACCCAGTTGTAACAACAGAATTTTCCTTACACAGTTTTGCTTCAATCCTACAAAGTCCTCCAGCTGTAGGAACAGGTATTTTTACATCTTTCACCAACAACTGACCATAAACCTCACCTCCGGCGGCTTCCGTTTCATAAGTCCCTACCTCCATCACTTTTCCTTGAGAGTCTGTCACCGAGATTTTCAATTGATGGTTTCCCCGGACATTCTTCTCATTAATCAGATAAAAATCAACGGTCACCTTTCCCCCTGCGGCTGCAACCTGTTGCCTGGTCTTTACCGCTACATACAAAGGCTGATTATAACGAGCTATGATAGCCGGATCTGATTTGGGATAACGAAAACAATCGACAATTCCCGAATAATTCTCCGTCAATTCCGATTCCCATCCATTAACAACGTATGCATCCGTCAAATTATTCATTCTGGCCGATTCTATTTTACGTCCCTGATGTTCATAGGATACAGTTCCCATAGCCACACACAAATCATCCACGGTAGGATAAACAGTCCTTAACTGTTTAGCATCCAGAAATTTATTGAATTCATCATACCAACGTAGAAACTCTCTGCCATCCCATCCTTTATAGTTATATTTTTCCAAATCTTCTTTATTCTTTTCCAAACGAGGAGGTGATGATAAAGCCCCTTCCTCACCAAAGAATACAATTTCACGCTTATTCTTTGTATCATTATAATAATCTTCAGGGCCTTTGTACAAACCTTCATTCCAAACAGCAGGTCCTCCGGCACGATGATAATCATACCAGCCACTCCAATACACTTTTTCATCGTAAGGACGAATATGAATTTTAGCCTGATCTTCTATATCATCTCCCTTAGCCCAAGCCGAGGTACGAAGAATCAACCGGGAAGGATCCAATACACGCATATCCTTCATCGCTTGAATTTCCAATTCTAACTTTTCAGGAGCAGCATTTCCCGATTCATTCATCATATTATAGATAACCAGACAGGGATGACTGCGATCCCTCTTTACCATACGGATGACCTTTTCATGCAAAACAGCATTCATAAACGGCTGTTTCACATCCAGACGGAAGCCGCCAGGCTCTTCAAAATAGAGCAGTCCCAACTCATCAGCATAATTCATTACGTCAGTATTACCGATAAAACGATGAAAATTCAACATATTCAATCCTAACTCCTTAGCGATGCGAATTTGCCTTTCAGCCAATTCTTCCGATGGAAAAATACCATTGACCGGCCAAAAACTCCAACTGATGGCCGAGCGAAGCATGATACGTTTTCCGTTTAAACGAAAAACAGCATCCTCACCTATACCGGAAGCCTCGAACCAACGGAATCCAAAACGGCGGGAATCTTTATCTACCCAGTTCTTTCCTTCGGATAACTCCACCTCACATACATACAGATTAGGATCATCCACGCTCCATAATTTCGCATCCGGAGCTGATACAGGAATCTTCAGTTCATTTAGGCCTTTATTTAATGAAACACCCTTTATCTCTTTAGAATAAACTATTTTTTCTTTATTTTGCCACTCGTACACCGTTATACGAAGATCCTGCTTCGCAGTCTTTCCTTTTTCATTCTGTAACGTCAGAATAGCATTAGCGGTGGTTATCTGAGGAGTGTTCTGCATATAAATATCCGCCACATAAACAGCATTACAGACCTTCATACCAACTTTTCCTGTTATTCCTCCAAAGCCATGACCGGGAGGCAACATTTTATCTCCCCACGGAATAGTTCTGGAGTCACGCCAATCATGGTTACCACCCGCATCCGTTATACGTACAGCCAATTGTACTTGTTCTCCCGATTTTATATAAGGAGTAATATCCGTTTCGAAAGGAACATTGTCCACAATCTGATAATCCACTAATCTCTGATTAATAAAAATCTCCGCCCGTGAACGTATAGAGCCAAAATTCAAAAAGACTTTTTGTCCTTTCTTCAACACCGGAATATCCATTGTACGACTCCACCATGTAACTCCTGTAATATCTCCTTCGGGTCCGGACTGAGTTTGAAGATATTCTTCAGCTGTTCCGGGAACCTGTACCGGAAGAGTCTGGGCAGAAGTCAATATATCCCATCCCGCTGTAGGAACAATTACAGGACTTTTCTGTGCCTCTTCCAATGTCAAATAAATATCCTCTGTCTGCCAAGCTGCATTTTTATCCTGCCATAAATGCCATCCTTTTCCTGACAAATCAAAAAACGGTCTCTCCTGTGCTCTCACCCCATAAAATGGACATAACAACAAAAATGCTATGGCAACAATACTCTTCTTCATAATTATCTATTACTTTCTTTTAATCACTCTACTCCCATTCCACCTTCATATAGTGCAGCATCGTTGTACTTTCACCACAGCTGCCCGTATGCTGGATACCGGTGCCCCCAAAAGTATTCGAGGCTATATCCGCCTCCAAATCTACCGAAAGTTTCAAGTTCAGATCAGTTACAGGCGCCGGAAGCGGAGTTGTTGTTGAAGCATGTGCTGTCAATTTTCCTCCTTTAGCAGTCAATGTTATGGTACAATCTGTACGATAGCAGATAGAAGATACCGGTTGACTGATAGCCTCAGCCACCCCGTTCTCATATTTCATCAAGATAAAATCAACTGCATTACTATACTTGGTCGTACGAATGATACGTAATGCATATCCTGTTAAAGTACGGGTATCAAACTTGATATACAAATCCAAATACTGTCCTGTAGCACTACCAAAACCTTGTCCTGCTGTTTTACTGGCATCCACATTCAATGTTATTGCCATATCTCCATAACTGCCATCCAATGGAGTATAAAGCAAACGAGCTCCTTTCTGATCTTGTAACAAACCGGTTCCATGGGAACCATTCATTCCCGGCCCATAAATCCAATAATCCTTATCCGGAACTACCTGCCAATCATATTCTGCCGTATCCAAAGGCTTATATCCACCAATCGTCCAGAATCCCGGTAAAAGTTGTGGTTGATTCTTACATGGAAAGTTCTGAAAATCCGTTTCAAATATATGAGTGATGTTCACTTGCCCTTTTTTTATCGGAGAGTTGGAAACAACAATTCGTTCTTCCCCCGGCAAACAACGCAGATGCTTGGGAGCGATAACTGCCATCAGATAATAACCAACATCTTCTTTTACCAAAGTATAGGAATATTCCGGTTCATTCAAGCGGGATACCGAAACCGGAAGTCTATTAGTCCCGTTCCTGTCCGTACATCTATACCAGGTTATCAATGATTCATCCTTGCGCCCATTCAAATCCAAAGCATAACTGACAGTAGCTACTCCTTTAGTAATATTCAGCTTTGGATTTTCCGTAAACGAAGGAGCCGATACATAGTCCGGTGCAACCGTAAGTTCTGTGGCACATTCCAAACCATCCTCTGTATAGGCTATCACTGTAAAATGCTTTGTTTCATCCTCCACATTAGTTGCCTCGACAACACATTCATATCCCTCGGAAGTGGATAATTTCACATTCTTTTCATAACCTTGTTGTACTTTCCACTTCACGGGAACATTATTCAGCACATAGTTGCAATGTCTTTTTACCGTTGCAACCAGTCTGACCGGCTGGCCACCAGTCTGAATGGAAGCCGTTAAGGGCTCTACAGAAAGACAAGAGGGCATCCGGGTATAATCCCTTCCATCTCGCTTACCTATAGCAATAATACGGTCTTTCACCCGAAGAGGATCCCAATCATCCTCTCCCCTCAATAAATTGTAAGTATTATAAATCACCTCTCCATTCTCTTCCAACCGGAAAGCTTTCAGTTGATTCAACTGATCCATGCAAACCGTATTATAAGGCTTGTCAGCCCCTATTACATAAGGTTGCCCGTTCAGCTTCACATTGTATTGATAACAACGCAACCAATCTGTAGGATCATGTGTCCAGCCCGCATAAACCGGCTTCTTCGAATGATAACGGCAATCAACAATACTTAACGGCCCGACCGACTTACAAAAATATTGCCGGTCTTCCTCATGACACACATAAAAGTCACAGTTCAAAAATACAGCTCCGCCCATATCACTTCTCCAAAAAGGTTTCTGACCATAAAAATGAAGTGTACAATCCAGATAAACCCCTGTTCCGGTCAATGCGTCATCCGTACTTTCCATGTGGCATTTATTAAAAAGTATCCGCTTGGCGCCATTCAACGGATTCATATTCAAGCGGCTGATGAAATGTACATTATCCGCCACAATCTTGTCGCCATGACAATAAGCAACGTGTGCCTGAGTGATGGCAGACATTCGTTTTTTCCTGCTTAATTCCTTCTTCAGAGGATATTCCAAATCGACATTACAGAAATTCCCCATGGTCAAGTCCTTTACCAACAGACCGTCTCCCCAAAAATCAAACATGGTGAAATTACCGACAGCCCCCTGTGTCTGTCCACGGCTGGATGCCAGGACTGTATTTTCAGGATGGCTATTCAATCCGATAATATGGAGATAAGGGCATTTAACAACCAAGCCGAACGGTTCACGTCCGTCTTTACCAACACGAATAGCAGGGTCATCTGGATCATCAATCCAATAGACATAAGGAGCCAAATAAACTTTCATCGGTTCCGCTTCCGTACCAGCTGAGAAATTAGCGGCAGCTTTATTGAAACTATTAAAAACATAAGGATTATCCGCCACTTCCCTATCGGACAACTGCCCATCAACAAAAAATGTTTTCGGACCTAAAATAATTTCTTTATCTGTATAACGAAGGCAGTTCCCTTTAAATTCTATAGGTTGCGAAGGATCTAACGAACTATAATGATCAATACTTTGTGCTTTTAACAGATGTCCCCATACAAGCCAGCACAAGGCAAAAGCGAGGAAATGTAAATGTTTCATTTTGTATAGATTAAGATTTGTTCTACTACAAAAGTAAACGAGAGACAGGGGACAGAAAGGTAAAAATTGGTCTATTATGTGCAAATTTTGAAGAATGTGCTAATTTGCCAATTTGCTAATAGACTAATTGACATGCGAACATAGCAGAACCATACGGCAAATTAGCATATTAGCAAATTAACACATTCATAAATTATTCTACTTCAGTTATCCTTAGCAGCAGATAAGGACTTGCAGGCAGTCTTACTCTCCCTTGATTTTTATCATACACCCTATCCTTTACAGGAGCAGTTGTTTCAAAAACGGCAGGCCATTCGGCTATCGTCATGTTCCAAGTATCAATGACTTCCACTTTAAAACGTACTCCTTCTTTCAAACGTGGATAAAAAGCGTTTTTTACCGGTAAATCAAATGCCCATTCCGGTTTTATTTCCTTGCCCAGATAAATCATATAATAATTTTCTCCGGCAGTCGAAGTATAAGGGTCCCAACTACTATCACATAAATGCAGAGGATTAGGAAGTGCGTCCAAAATCTGTCTTGTAAAGCCGATGCGCTTCCAGGACTCCCCTTGAAAAGTTCCTCCTACAGCCAGAAAATCACGAGAATAATCTTTTGAATTATCCATATAACATTCTCCGTGAGTTACGTAAGTTCCCACAATCAGCCCTTGCCACAAGCGATAAAGATATTCCTGACCGCTCAAGCTTCCCCATCGGTTATCCATATTACCCTCATAACATACCTCATCAAAAATAATCGGTTTCTTATAAATATTCTTCACCGTAGCCGCCCTTCCAAAACCTTCTACAGGTGCCTGGTCCTGTATACTGGCATGAGTGTATTCAGGTTCCCAATATTTATAATACTTAGCTGTATAAGTATGAATGGAGCATAAATGGGAATAAGGATCATTCTCTACTACCGTATGTGTAAAAGTATCCCAATATTCCGGTTTTAATTCTCTCAAAAAATCATATTCATTGGCCAATGACCACCAAATATTGCGAAATGAACTCATACGGGCTGTCAGATACTTCAAGTATCGGACACCGGCTTCCAAAGGCATTCTGTCAAATCCCCAACGACCACCATCATAAGGGTGGAAAAGAATCAAATCAGCCTCTACTCCTATTCCGGCCAATTTATCCACACATGCTTCCACATGAGCAAAATAAGCAGGATTGAAGCGGGTGAAATCCCATTCATACACAGGTTTTCCCTTTTCATCCTTTACTATCTTCTTTATCTCAAAAGGAAACATGGAGGGTTCAGGATAATCCGGATCAAAGTTTTGCACAAAAAACAGCATCCTGATTTTATTGAACTTGGATAGTTCCAATGATTTCACTGTCTGATCAGGCTGGTTACCTGCCACATGCATCCAATCATAAGAAGTAGTTCCAACTGGATAATAACGCGTTCCGTCAGCATATTTAAAATTATAAGTTCCATCCACTTTAACTGGACCATGATTTCCTTTACCCGGAGCAATACATTCTATCCGCCCTTTCACCTTATTCAGCACGGGAATCTCACTCTGCGTCACGTACGACCATACTCCCTGGCTCACAGGCATAAAGCGAATTTTGAAGGTATCATTTCCGTCATAGAATCCACGTACAGTCAATGTAGTATCCGGTCCGCTAAACGTTGCCGTAAGCTCAATATCAAAAGGGTTCCCCTTTACTTTGGCAGGCAGGGAGATTTCATAACGTCCCCAACACTCCACCTTATCTTGGGCAAATCCACCGGAAATCCCCAAAAGCAATAACAATAAAAAAGAGCAGCAATATTTCATAAGCAATTCAATCATTAAATTCCAGCTAAACAACGCATCAATCAAGATTTCTCAAAACAAAATCTGTTACTTCCACCTGCCCGTCACCACCGGCAAAAATACCTGGGCGGACAAACAAGAAACCATATACCGTATTATGATGTACTCCCGATATCTCAAATCCCCATGGATACTTATGCCATTTTTTACCATCGGCACTGTACCAGGCCGACAATACATAAGCATCATTCCGCAAACGTAACCACATCTTTCCACATTGGTTTGCTTGAGGAAGTTTTGATTCCGTACGACTTACTTGCCCACGCCGATAACGAAGCATCTGCTTATGATTAAAACCAAATCCAAAATGATAATTCTCATCATAATAAGCCACCAATCCGGCAGATGTATTTTCACCTTTCAGTTCAAAACAAGCCTCCACTTCATATTTATGAGCACTGGTACGTGCTAATAAGGGAGATCCTTCTTTTGGAGTATTCCCCTTTGCCTCTACACTGATTTTATCAGAAGTAATCCGGAACCGATCATTTAAGTTATGTTCCCGGCACGTCTGCCATACAAAATCTTCTATACCAGATAATTTCAAACGTTCCGGTGCAGGTAAAGAAATGGCTCCTTCTTTCAAATGTAACCATCCATCTTCTTTTTGGACCAGTTCACGTAAAAGGGTCTGACGCCCCAATGTCTGGAATCCGTTTTCATAAGCATGGAAAATCATAAATAACCGTCCATCTTCCGTATCAACAATAGAGCCATGCCCTTTACTCCACCATTTTTCATTACGGGATTCCGTACGAAGAAGCGGATTGAAAGGAGCATTCTCCCAAGGACCCATTATATTTTTACTACGTGCCTGTACTACCATATGACTGGTGGGAGGACCTGCCGTACCTCCTTCGGCCACGAACAAATAATAGTACTCTCCTACTTTTTTCACGTTCAAGCCTTCCATGGAAACTCCTTCTATATCCCATTCCTCCGGTATTTCCCATTCCTTATAAATCCGAACCGGTTCTCCTGTAATAGAGCATCCGTCATCCGACAATGGATATAAAGCACCGGAACTGAGCAACAGATAGCGTTTTCCATCACCAACCACATGTTCCGGATCAATTCCTCCTATTTTCAAATCTACCGGAGTACTCCACGGACCTTCCGGAGTATCCGCCCAAGTTACCATATTGGTTTTCTTTCCTTTCCCATTCAAAGTCGGAAAATAGATATAAAAACGCTTGTTATGAAATACGATGTCCGGAGCCCAGATATCTCCAGTAAAAGTAGTTAAAGCCGTGGAACATGGAACCCAGTTCACCAAATCATCTGATTTGTAAACTACCAATCCTGGAGTATAAACAAAAGAAGAATGAACTAGATAATAAGATTTTCCATAACGGACAATAGAAGGATCCGAATTATCACCTTCTAAAATACGTACAGTTGTTTGATCCTCATTCAAAGGATCTTGGGACTGCCCCCATAAAGGGAGCGCCCCAAAGGCTAGCAAAAATGCGCAAACAGATAAAATGTTTTTCATATATAATCTTTATTCTTGTGCCAAACCATATCCATTCGTTATCTTTCCTTTAGACTTGCTCAACGTTTCGAATGGAATAGGCCAATAATATCTGGGAGGAACATTACCTTCCTTTACTCCCGGCAACAAATTACTATTTGTATAATGATCAGCATATTTCACTAATGTCACTCCCCAATCAACCTTCGAATATCCCTCGTCAAACAATTTCTTTGCTTCAGTACCATTGGGATCTATATAATTAAACAACCCCTCAATAGCCAAGTTGTGGTCTGTTCCAGTAACTTTTACCGGAGTGGTACTATAATCGTATTGTCCTCTCCATCCTGGATACAGAGCTGGATTTGACTCGTCAGGATCAAAAGTCAATGGTGAACTTAAATGCACTTTTTTAGTATATATATAATTCGAGATCACATTCCCATTAGCAAATTCATGGTATCCTTTTGTTTGCAAATCATTAACCATCTCCGTCATTTCTGCACGAACAGCTAAAGCTTTTTCCACAAACTTACCCGAACGAATCAAATCCCAGCGACGAGTGCCTTCACCTAAAAGTTCTAATTTGCGCTCCTGCAAAATAGCTTCCTTCAAAACTTCACCTGAAGCTGAAATATCATGTTCAGCATTCCCGAATGCACGTTGACGAATTTGGTTAAGTAATTGGATTGCTTCTCCTTCTGCTCCTAATTCTGCTTTAACCTCCGCTTGCATCAAAATAAGGTCAGCAAGCCTCAACACCGGCCAATTCATTCCCGAAGTACGTTGAGATGTAGTATAAGGAGGATTCATACGATTCTCATCCCATTTATTAATAGCAATTCCCCCATCCAACTTGCTACCCGGAGCAAAAGACAACAGAGCTTCATTGCCATCACCTTTACTGCCAGTAACAGTCACACTAGCATCTCTACGCATATCACCCGCTTCAAACTCACCATAATAGAAAGAGGGAATAATACGTAACGCTCCAAACGACTTGCAAGGCGCAGCCTGATTACTACCACCACTAGACGGGCGTCCAAAAGCATAAGAATATTCACTGGTAGTAGTCTGCCCACTTTGTCCCCCTTGTATATTACCTACTTCAAAAATAGATTCCGGACTAAGAGCCAGATCATGAGTGTATTGGAAATGACGCTGAAACGGATTATTCGCATAACTCCGGTCATCAACCGTAACTAAAGCAGCCGTTCCTTTATTATTCAAAGCAGCCTGAAAATACTTCTCGGCAATCTTATAATAATCTAGATAATCATTGCGCCGAGCATAGACACATCCTAGTTCTTCTTTTCCTTTTGTCGTAAACTGTACGTCACCATACAAACCGGGAACATCTGTACGAATTGTCTGATATCCACCGGAATAAAGAGCTATCTGTCCTAACAACGCGTCAGCAAACCCCTTGGAAAAACGTTCAGCAGTAATGCCACCTTCTCCCAGTGGATACATCAATGCTTCTGCCTCCTTCAATATCTCAATAAGATTATCATAAATTTCAAAACGGGAAGTCAATGAATAATCTTCCACATTGTTATTTTCATATCCATAAGGTACATCACCATAATGTTTTACCAAATCAAAATAGCAGAAAGCCTTCATTGTTAAAGCCTCACCATAAAGTTGAGTCCAATCATTTACTTTTCCTGCTGCCACAGCATCTTGAAATGCAGGTTTATCAACTACCAATTCCGCTACCTTAGATGCACGTGCAATCGTAGTATAAAGCCCGTTGAAGCCTGAACCACCAGCATTTACACTTAACAATTCCGGTAATAGTCTAGCGTTGGCATTATTTAAAGAGCCTATTTCCGGATATATTTCAGAGTCTGAGCCAATGGGATCATTCCAACGATAAGCTCCCATAATACAATTCTGCCGATAATTAGCATAACACCAAGACAGGATTTTAAAAGTTTCGGAAGTAGAAGAGGTTACAAACTCATCTCCAGTGTTCTCCGGTGAAGAAGTATTCAGATAATCACTACATTGAGCAAAGGAACAGCATAGTGCCAATGCAGATATATATGTTGCTAATTTATTCATAATAATTAATTTAATGATTTGTTTTTTTGATTAGAAAGCAAGATTTAAACCAACCACAAACGAACGTGCTCTAGGATAAGTACCCCAGTCCAATCCTACTGTAGGGTATTTCGCCTTATTCTGAGAGGTATTAGCACTAACTTCAGGATCCAGACCTGAGTAACCGGTTAAGGTAAACAAATTATAGATTGTTCCATAAATACGCAATTTACTCAAACCAGCCTTATGCAAAACCTTATCGGGCAATGAATACCCCAATGTCAACGTGTTCAGACGCAAATAAGAACCATCTTCAATAGCAATACTGGAAGTAACCCCATTTTCACTATAAGGTAATGGTAAATTAGCATTTACATTAGCTGCATTTAATTGCTCAGGAGTAGTGAGACGAACTAATTTCCCATCTACCACGTCATAAATCTTATAGGAGTCTTTCATAAAGCCAAGTTTATTCTCATATACTCCTTTTTCTTTTGCACCGTACAAGGAAGCGATTTTATTCACATTATACACATCATTACCATAACTCCAATTAAAATACAATCCTAAATCAAAATTTTTATAAGTTGTATTGATATTGAAACCACCTGTATGAACAGGATTCATATCACCAATAATGGTAACATCTTTCTCATCAATGCTGCCGCTATTATCCATATCCCTAAATTTCGGAAGACCCGGATAGGCATTTTGTCCGGACGGACGGTCTACCCCATGTACAGGATTAATAAAAGAACCTAAATCTGCCACGCCCTCTTTCAATATATATTGTCCGTTTACATAATTAAAGTCATCTGTAGTATAAAAGCCATCATATATAAAACCTCTGACCATACCCACAGGTTTACCTTCCTGTAAAATATAATCCTCACCCGGGAAACTGCTACTGCCACACCAACTAGAGCCATATAAACCTGTTACATTTTCTGCCAACTTATCGACCTTACCCTTATTGAAATTTATATTCATACCAGCCGTAATATTCCAATCTTTATTTTCAAAAATCACACCTGACAAAGAAAACTCAATTCCCTTATTACTAGTCTGACCAATGTTATCATACGTAGATGTGAATCCGGTAATCCCCGGAAGCGAAGTCAACATCAGCAAATCCTTTGTTGTATTCCAATATAAATCCAAAGATCCCCACAAACGGTTCTTTAAAAATCCGAAATCAAAACCAAAATTACGTGTAATAGTTGTTTCCCATTTTAGATTTTTATTTGCCATTTGTTCCGTTGAAAGGTCATAAGAAGATGAATACTGGTTATTTAGTATATATTGATATCGTAAATCTGTTTCAGAAGTCCACGTTTGTGACCATAAATCTGAGCTGATACCATCATTACCTACCGTACCATAAGACAAACGAACTTTCAAGTTATCTAACCAATCTTTCGTCCCTTCCATGAAAGTTTCTTCAGAAAGGCGCCATCCAAAAGCCGCAGCAGGAAAATATCCCCAACGGTGTTCGGGGGAAAACTTAGAAGAACCATCGGCACGGAATGTCACAGTAAACAAATAACGATCCATCAATGTATAATTAGCACGACCAAAGAATGAGAGAATACGTCCAGGAATATCTACTCCAGAAGAAAATTTACTTGTTCCATGCTCCGCATCATATTGGTTAATCATGGCAAATGCATTATCCTTTGTAAAATTAGAGGGAAAGTGACTAGCTGAAATTGACATTTTACTACCTCCGGAGTCTGTAACTTCATGTCCCAACAGAATATTCAAACGATGCTGTTTAGGTAAAAAATTGAAGTCATAACTGATTGTATTCGTCCAACGCAGTCCCCAACTGTCACGCTTTGTATATTCCACATTTCCTGCATATAGTTTGGCTCCTGTTTCGTCATCCAAATAATTATTATAAATAGCTCCCCCCCAAATCTTATCTTGTTCCCATGATTGGTTTAAAGTAAAATCAGTATGATATGCAAAGCCGTCAAACAATCTCCAATTTAAAGATAAAGTACCACGAAGTCTTTGTTTAATATATAGTGGATCATAATCTCCGATACGAGCCACAGGACTATAAGTATCCCAGGCAGACTGACGACCATACATCTCCATATTCCCTTCACGCAAAGCATTCAAGTCCCCCAAAATATCACGAGTAGCAATCGGACGAAAACGATAAGAAGATGAAAGCAATGAGCCGGAACCATTAGTTGTTCCTTCATCTCCCATAGTACGCATATCACTATAACGGGTATCTAAATTAATATCCAAATTATCACGTAATTTCTGATTAATTTTCAACGAAACACCTCCACGCTTTGCATAAGAATTAAGTTTCATACCTTGCTCATCCATATAATTCATCGCAAACAAAACTTTTGTTTTTTCAGTGCCTCCACTAACCGACAAATCATGGTTATGAGATACAGAACTATTATACACATCTTTTTGGATGTTATAATTCCTGGTGTTACGATAACTTTCTATACCTCCTGTATTACTACCAGAATAATCACCGATGCCATACAATTTTTCGAATGGTAGACGATATGCATCGCCACTAGCAGCTGCATTTCCCCAAACAAACGATAAATAATCATAAGGATCCAATGTTGCCAAATATTTAGTCGGTGTATTAAATTTAACATAACCATTATAAGAAACAGAAACTTTCCCTTCTTTTGCTCCCTTTGTAGTTACAAGAATTACTCCATTGGCACCACGTGCACCATAAATAGCAGTAGAAGATGCATCCTTCAACACATCAATACTTTCCACTTGATCAGACGGAATATCATTTAAAGAATTCACAGTTACACCATCTACCAGAATCAAAGGTTCATTACTTTGCGAAATGGAACCTCCTCCTCGCACACGAATAGAAATCGCCGCATCAGGACGTCCATCTTGTGAGGTAATGTTCACACCAGGAAGTTTACCTTGCATAGCCTGTGCTACATTAGAAACAGGCATAACAGACACGGTTTTACCACTAACAGAAGCAACAGAACCAGTTAAGTCCTTACGTTTAATAGTCTGATAACCAATCACTACAACTTCATCAAGCACCTCATTATCACTCTCCATCTTAATGGCAAACGTATTTTGGCTACCGACTTTTACATTCTGAGTTTTGTATCCGATATAGGAAACAACTAATGTAGCGTTTGCAGGAACTTCCAATGTAAATTTACCATCCAAATCTGTAACAGTTCCAGTAGTAGTCCCTTGAACTAAAACCGACACACCAATCATAGGTTCACCTGTTTCATCAATAATGGTTCCGGTAATATTCTTTGTCTGACTAACAATTTGAACACCAATGTTTTTTCCACCGACAGAAACCTCAGCCATCATCGGTATAACACTTATGAACATTGCGGCCGACAAGCCCCAAATAAGAAAAGAACGGCTGGCTTTACAACCGTATGCGCTTGCAAACAAACGCCTTGTTTTCTGAACATTTTCCATACTTTCCTGGGTTAACAAATAATCATTTTAGATTTAATAATTCTTTTTGTGTTCTCTTTAAGCGTGCTCCATAATCATAGTATCTTAAATCACACATTGCAAAAGTAGAAATATTTTCGGAAAACAAAAGTAATTTTGCACTTTTTTCTTTATTTTATTTCGTTTACTTTCATTTATAACAAACAATGCAACCTGAAAACGAAAAAAAACGATACAAAGTATTGGATATATGTGTTCTACACCCTTTAGTCAGACAAAGAATGAGGAGATATAGAACTTTCGTTTCCTTTCAACCAAGCTAAATTAAATTTATAATAGAAGCGGCTTGTTATCAAATGAATCATATTATCAGGTGTTTGTGTTCCGGCCAGGTAGCCACGAGGCTCAGCATGATTCTCATCCATTTCAAAAAACTGAGTCCAAGCCCCACCATTAAGAAAACGATAAGTGCCATCAGTCAACAAACGTTTTACAGGCCAGGTCTTACCTTCATCGTATGACAAAGCAGCGTACATGCCATATCCCTTAAAAGGCTTTCCTGATTTATCAGTAAACATCATACCACGCTCCTCTTTCGGAGTACGATAAGGATGCTCTGTAAAAGATATCAGTAAAATAGGACCTTCATTTAAACGCATCAATACCAGCCGTTGTCCTCCATCAATGGGTGGAAATTCCGAAGCGGAATAATGCCAAGTCTTGCCCATATCATCAGATACACTCATGGGCATACGTAAACGTCCTTCTTTATCACGAATGCTATTGTTACGTCCCAATGCCATCAATCTGCCATCCTTCAATTGCACTACTCCGGCATGGATTCCAGCGATAGTGGTACCTGTTCTCCCTTCTTTAAAATCAGGCAAGGGTGCTCCATCCCATGGGTCCGTCCAAGTTTTTCCCTTATCCTTACTGATATGAACAGCAGCCCCGTCTCTTCCACCGGGTCCGGCATCACAAGCCTGGACAAACCAGCCTTCCTTTGTAATAGAGGTTCCGGCTATCACTTGATGGCGTTTCGTATGCTCGGGAGCAATCATACGAGGTTTACTCCAAGTTTGTCCATTATCTGTACTTGTACGCAAAGTCATCATCAAATTCTGCCAATGTCCGGCCGCTTCCACTCCATTGATATGATAAAGAGTCCCTTGACGGTCGTTCAACAATGCAGTTCCGGTCAAGTTACGATCAGCTATCTGATAAAACATACGGGGCTTTTCCCATTCACAGCTTCCAGCACGCAAGCGCGAAGAGAGCACCACCATCTCACGGCCTTTTTCTTCATTGGTAGAAAACCACACTGCTAACAAGTCTCCATTATCACACCAAGTCAATGCCGGCTGATGATTATGCTTGAAAAAAGGCGTTCCACTATGCACATCCGGTTCATGCACATAAACCAAAGGAGCAACGAAGACAGGTTCCGTGACACATTGAGAGTCCCAATCCCATTTTATCTGAGACACAACATACTCATCTTTTGGCTGAGAAAGCGGAGCAGTTTGCGGATACTCTGCCTGTACCACCCGAAAGCCCGTCATTGTATGTTTATCCTCCGGCAACATAGCCATACGGTTTGCCGAACGGAGATATTTCACCGGTGTATTATGACTGCCTCCTCTGGTCACACGTGCTATACCGTCCGAATAGCCGACAGGATCAGTCTGTTCCTTGTCTATATATGGCCCATACCAGTCCAAACACCATTCCTCCACATTTCCGCACATATCATATAGCCCCCATTCGTTAGGAGGAGTTTGTGCCACTTTCAAAGACAAGGGTTTGGGAGTAGCCGCTATCACTTGATTCTTTTGCCAAGCGGCAGGAAGCTTGTCATCCATATAGAAATTCCAGTAACGGCCTGCCTTACATGCATATTCCCATTCAGCTTCGGTAGGCAGACGATAAGTTTTTCCTTCTTTCCGGGTCAACCAGTCACAAAAGGCAACGGCATCTTGATAAGTTACGAACACCACCGCTTCGTCATCTTCACTTGAGAAACCATTTTTACCACGCAGCGACTTATGTTCAGGGCAGAACAATTCATATTGCGCATTAGTCACTTCGGTCAGTCCCATTTTAAATGGTTTGGATATGTACACCTTATGCATAGGTGCTTCATCATAATTCTCATCTTCACCCAAAGTTCCCATATAGAAATTTCCTGCGGGTATTTCTATCATTGGAATCAATTCACCTTGTGCCGCAATACTTGCCGGCCATATCATGATGCTAACTATTGTACTTACTAAAACCTTTAATTTCATTTCGTATCTGATTAAAATATGTCTTGATACAAAAGTAACAGGCTATCAAAGAAGAACAAAGTAAAAATTGGTCTTTTATGTGCACAATTTTGCAACAGGCGAACAAACCTATCACAAAAAAGATTTCTACCTTTCTTATTGTAACTTCCTACAACAAACTGCTGCCCTCTATATCTACCTATCCATAGGTGATTCGGTAAAATGGTGACAGCTATGGTAGCAGAAATTACAAGCTTTAAGAAAGCAAACCTTAAGTTCAAATTGTCAATGCGATAATAACAGGAATGCCTGTTTAGAAATACATTCTTAAGAAACACAAAAAAGGAGAGAGCATTTACAATACGCCCTCTCCCCATACATTTATTTTCGTTTAACGAATGAATTATTATTCCTGTTTAAAGCCATAACCATTCGTAAAGCCACCGGCTGCCATTACATTAGGAGTAAACGGCCACAAATAGATAGGAGCCGAAACGTAATCATAATCCCAAAACAGATACTTATCATATTCATCCCTATTATCAACCAAATCAATACCCCAATTAACTTTGGTATATCCTTGGCTTTCAAGAGATGCTGCCTCTTCTTCAGACACTATTTCAAACAACCCTTTTATTGCTAAATTGGTAGCAGGAGTCGAACTTCCATAATTCAATCCCATTTCTTCCCAATTATCCTTTTGTCCGCGCCATCCCGGATAAAGCACCGGATCATTGACCTTGTCTGTCGGACACTGTGCTGTCAAACGATGACCATATATAGTTTTTGCATCAACTAACTTTGTCCATATATAAGCAGAAATGATATTACCATTTTCAAACTCATAATAACCTTTAGTTGCCAAACCATCCATCATAGCTTTAGTCATATCTTTGATTCTTTTTATATCTTCCGGAAGATAACCAGAACGAATCAATGTCCAACGACGATCACCTTCACCTGCATATTCAAACCCCCGTTCTTCAATAATCGCACGAACTAAGTCATTACCAAAAGATGCAATAAAAGCATCTGTGTTAGCCAAACCTTGCGGGAACGAACGTTCACGAACCGTTTTTAAATATTGTTTACCTGTAACTACATCACCTAATGCCGCACATACTTCCGCATAGCCCAAATAAACTTCAGACATACGCATATACGGACCATTGATACCTGATTTACGTTGTGCTGCCACCCATGGATTAGCCTGACGATTCTCATCCCATTTATTCAATGTCAAGCCACCGCCTTCAGCTTTTGAATTGGGGACAAAAGGAATTAACTTCTCAACCCCTTTACCATTACTGCCGGTCATAGTAATGCTCACATCACGACGCATATCATTCGGATCAAAGACTCCATAAAAATAAGCAGGATTTATACGTCCCTGTCCATAGCTCTTACATGGATACGCAGCCTTTGAGCCACCAGACGAAGGACGACCGAAAGAATAGGGGCGACCATCATTTCCACCACCTTGCTGCATGGGATATTCATAAATAGACTCATCCGCATAAATAGCATCATCCATATGCATCTGTTCAAAGAAATACTGGTACGGATTATTAAAAGTACGTCCGGATTTATCCGAGGCACCCCGTGGATCAGTCAAATGAAACAGTGCATTACCCGGATCAACCAACAAAGCCTCGTAGTATTTTTTAGCTATTGAGTACAAGTCTTGCCAGTCAGAACGACGTCCATAAGTAGCTCCATTATTTTCTTTCCCTTTGGTTTCAAATGTCATGCTTTCCCCTTTTCCGTTCACACGTTTGATATCGCCACGACGAGTCTGATATCCAGCTGCTTCCAAACACATTCTTCCAATCAAAGCCTGCACATAGGTTTTAGAAAAATAATTTTTATTAGCAGCAGCAATGCCAGGAATGGAACCGATGGTGTACATCAAAGGCTCCACTTTCTGCAAATCTTCAATGCATACATCATAAATAGAATCACGGGAAACCAAACCTTTAGGCACAACACCATAAACGCCAACGTAAGGAACATCTCCAAAATTTTTACACAGTTCACGGTAAGCCGTAGCACGCATAGCTACCGCCTCACCATACATTTGCCCCATCTCTGATTGTCCACCATTGATGATCGATTCAAAATTTTCCGCATTTTCCATGGATGTTATCACCGCATTGGCCTTGCTTACAACCGCATACAAGCTAGCATAAATATCATTCTCCTTCAAATACGAAGTCAATCCATAACTACTTGCATATGTACCGTTTTGATAAAGACATTCCGGATAATGGCGTCCCAACTGATTAGAGAAAGACTCCGGATGCCGTTCTATATCAGACCCGGCAATATCAGCAGCATAAAACAATCCATCGCCAAAAACCTTATTCTGCGCACAATCCCTCCACTGTTCATAAGCACCGTCTAATGCGGCACGTGCTGTTGTCGGATTAGAAAAGACAAAATCCGAATCTACAATAGAAGGAGAGCCAACCTCCAAATAATCACTACATGCTGTAGTCAAAAACATTCCAGCAAAGAAAAGGGTCGAATATACTATTTTTTTCATACGATTCATCTCCATTAATTAGAAAGTTAAATTAACACCAAAGGTATAAGTTCTAGCCTTAGGATAAGACTGGTAATCAAAATAAGGTGTAGGGAAACCATCCTTACCATCAGTCTTCGTGTTTACATCCGGATCTATACCAGAATATCCATCAATACAGAACAAATTACTTCCTGTAAAGTACACACGTGCATTCTGTAATCCAATCTTATTCATCCAATTTTTCGGGAAAGTATAACCTACTGTCAATGTATTCAAACGCAAATAAGACGCATCTTCAATAAATTTAGAACTTACAATTCCATATTCAGAAAAGAAAGAACTGTAGTTTGTATTCGCGTTAAGAGCCGCCAAAGCTGTAGGATCTTTCACCAGCATCAAGTCACCGTTTGTATCGACATCATAATATTTGAAAGTTTCAGAAACGAACTTCAAACGATTCTGACCAGCGGAATTGTCTTTATTTCCCATCAAGGAATGCATTGCATTGGCATTATACACATCACCACCAATCTGATAAGTAAAGCCTACAGAAAAATCGATTGCCTTCCAATTACCGTTAATTGTAAAACCACCTGTATGTTGTGGCATAGCTTCGCCGATAATCGTTTTGTCATCCTCGTCCACAACACCATTACCTGTTGTATCTGCAAATTTAGGCATACCCGGTACGGCGGTTTGTCCATCTGCTGCCAGTACTTTAACTCCATCCGGATAATTCACAATACCTTGAATATCCGGAATGCCTGGTTTCAATGTGTATTTACCATCCGCATAAGTAAAATCATCAATCGTATAATATCCTTCAGATTTAAAACCTTGGATCGTACCTACAGGACGCCCCTCACGGATAATATAATCATAAGCAGGCTTAGCCATAGATGAACCCCAATCATTCATAGCTCTCGTATCTGCCAAGACCCCATCCATCAGTTCGTCAATATTATTCTTATTATAATTATAAGTCAAGTTTACACCTAAATTAAAATCTTTACCACGAACAATGTCAAAGCCTAAAGCCAATTCAACTCCCTTATTTGAGGTTTTACCTACATTTTGGAACTGATAGCTATAACCAGACGCTGCATCAATAGGCACTTTCATTAAAATATTCTTTGTCGTATTCCAATAATAGTCCAAACTACCACGAACCCAATTATTAAAGAAACCAAAATCAACACCTAAATTACGACTAATAGTAGTTTCCCATTTCAAATCAGGATTTCCTTTCATATCACCAGGCACATAAGTGGTAACCTTTTCACCATCCACTGTAATTTGTTCTGTTTTCCATGTTTCTCTCCATAAAGAAGCATCAATATTATCAGAACCAGAAGTACCATACGATACACGAAGTTTCAGATTATCCAACCAATCTCTTGTATTTTCCATGAAAGCTTCATCTGAAATTCTCCATGCTGCAGCTGCTGCCGGGAAATACCCCCACTGATGACTAGGTGCAAATTTAGAAGAACCATCAGCACGGAATGTAGCTGTCAAAAGATACTTACCTTTATAAGAATAATTAGCACGACCAAACCAAGATAAAGTATGATTAGGAGTACCTATCTCACCTTTAAAATAATCTTGTCCCAATGAAGGAGTAGTCATATTAATCATACCAAACGCATCATCCATTGTAAATCCTTCAGGATACCCTACACCATATATTTCAGTGTAATCTGACTTTGAAGCCAAGACTTCATTACCAACCAAGAAAGACAAATTATGATTATCTCCAAGCCCCTGTACTTCATAATTCAAAGTAGTTGCCCAACGCACACCGTAACCATCACTTTTCTTCAATTTAGCAGAACTATTATCTTTTTCTGTCTGTCCTGCATTCCATGTCTTTTCCTGGTTCCAATTACGATTTAACGATAGCTCCGTCTTTGCCGTCAAACCTTTAATAACATTCCAAGTTAAAGCACCTTTTGCACGGATACGGTACATGTTTTTTATATAATCTACAGTATTCAAGTAATACAAAGGATTACTAGTTTCTTCCATATTTGTATCACCTTGGCCAAATCCAGCGGTAAAAGAAGCATCCCCCAAAGGATTATCCACAGGACGATAAGTGTAAGCAGAGGTTGCATTACCAAAACCAGAACCATTAATTTCTATTTCACTATAACGTAAATCAAAGTCCGCAGTTAACTTTTTATTAATCTTTTGCGTCAATTTGAAATTCGCATTCCAACGTTGGAAACCAGACTTCACACGGATACCTTCATCATCCATATAGTTAACTGATGAATAAAACTTAGTTTTGTCTGTGCCACCAGATAAAGATACATCATGATTCCAAGAAGACGCAGTCTGCATCAAATCATTTATATAATTATGAGTGGTCATATTTTTATATTCATTCAAATGATTTCCATACTTGGATCCTAATCCAAAATATCTGGCAACTCCATCCCCATAAGAATCCCCCAGACTCTTCATATATGCCCATGTATTATATACATAATCATAAGGATCCATAGTTTCCAATAATTTTGGATTCTCCTTCATCTGATAATACATATTATACTTGACGGAAACCCGGCCATCCTTGCCTCCCTTAGTAGTAACCAATATTACACCGTTAGCACCACGGGCACCATAAATAGCCGTAGAAGCAGCATCCTTTAACACATCAATACTTTCGATATTGTCAGCAGGAATATCATCAATGCCACTAACTTGAACACCATCTACAATGAATAAAGGATCATTAGACTGGGTGATAGAGCCACCACCACGAATACGAATAGACATACCTGCACCCGGACGACCGTCTTGAGAAGTCACACTTACACCAGGCAATTGTCCTTGTAAAGCCTGTGCGACATTGGCAACTGGATTAGCCGCTAATTTTTCTCCAGTAACAGAAGCGACAGAACCAGTCAAATCACGTCTTTTCACCGTGCCATAACCAATAACAACGACTTCATCCAAAGTCTTGTTATCTTCTTCCAATACAATTATCAAATCTTTTCCAGATTTTACCTCTTTGGTAAGATACCCAATATAAGAAACCACCAAAGTAGCATTACTCGGAACATCCGGAATTGAAAACTTACCATCGAAATCCGTGATTGTACCATTGGTTGTTCCTTTTACCAGTACATTCACACCAATCATAGGTTCGCCTGTTTTGTCTTTCACCAAACCTGTTGCGGTTTGAGCAAAAGCAACCAAACAAAGCATACTCAAAAAGAGAGTTGAGACAGCTTTTCTAGCTAATTCTTTTAGATTCATAAGATGTGTTTTTATAGTTATTAAAATGTTTTTTAAGGTTTTGACCTTAGTTTCACTGTTGCAAAATTATGGATATAACATTACCTTGATGTGTAGTTTTTATCTTTTTATGTGGATTTATTAGGTGTTTTTTACGGGTTCCAATTATTCAGTACAACAAAAAAAGGAAACCTCCACCAACGTAGAAGTCTCCTTTTCAAGCAATTACAAAATCAATCTAGTCTATTGGGTTCCAATCACTTTGAGTACGAAAAATAGCATCGACCGTCACCGTCTCAGCTTCTTTCTTTGTTAATTGTTTGCTCCACGCCACCCTTTCCGAAGCATTTGCACCCTCACCGGTATTTTTATATTCCATATAACGGGCGGTTTCTTCATTAGACTGCTTACCCCAATTGTGCCATCCGGCAAGAACAATATGTTTCCCCAATTCACATTCTATAAATAAAGTATAAGCATATGGACGCCAAGGACGACCTAAATACACTTTATCCACTCCCGGTTCTGCCGTCAGCTTACAGTGCTTAAAGACATATCCATATTTAGCCTCTTTCGGAGTGGAAGCAGCCGTTACATACGAATTGCGTTTACTGTGAATAATACAATCTTCAAATAAAGCGGTGGAAGGACCGAAAATAAAGTCGGTAGTACCATCAATATAACAATCCTTGAAATAAAGACGGGTAAATTTAGCACCGGTATAAATAGTGTCCTGATTGCCCAAGATACGACAATTGATAAATTTCAAACGGTCACCTTCCGTATGTAAAGCTACCGCCTGTCCCAACTGAGCCGCATTGTTCTCAATAGTCAAATTTTTAAAAGTGATATCACTGCCCTCTACCTTCACCGTATAAGTGCGGAAAGTACCCATTTTATTTATATTCGCATGATCATCATAAGTAATAATCGTCTTATCACGATCTTCACCTATAATATCTATATTTTCCACCCATGAAGGAACAATCACTTTCTCCTTGTATACTCCGTTCTTCACATAGATCGTAACAGTATAATCCATGAAAGCCCGCGCACTCTCTATAGCCTCCTGCAAAGTACGAAAATTCCCCGTTCCATCACGTGAGACTACAATTGTATCCTGACGTTCCTGAGCCCATGCTGCGCTTACAACAGACAATAGCAACAATAATCCTAAAACTTTCCTCATCGTATCACCTCCTATTATTCACATGCAGTTCCACAACTGTTTTTCTGAAACAAACGTTCCCATTCCAGACTGGCCATAATAAACGGACCTACTGCCTTCGCATCATTAGAACGTATTTTTTCAGTTATATAATAATTATAATCTCCGGTACGATACACTGGCTTGCCTCCCAAACCTGCAACAGCACAACCTTTAGTAATAGAAACCACACCTCTATCATCCACTTCTATAAATTGGGTCAAAAGCCCTTCATATCCCTTTTTAGCCACATCCATGTACGAAGGACAAATATATCCCTTACGTAACGCTTTCAACAGAGTATATACAAACATGGTAGAACAAGAGGATTCCAGATAATTCCCCTCATCCCCGCTTCTGTCAATCACCTGATACCATACCCCTGTTGCTGGATCTTGAGTACGTTTAATCTGGGCAGCCAGTTTATTCAATATTTCGATAACAGATTCACGTCCGGCTTCGTGTTCCGGTATAAAATCGAGTACATCCACACAAGCCATTGCATACCATCCCATGGCGCGTCCCCAACAGTGTTGTGACCACCCGGTAGTTTTATCCGCCCACTTTTCACGCTTGCTCACATCACATGCATGACGGTATAGATCAGTCTTCGGATCATAATTATGGCGGGCCACTGTGACAAACTGATTGATAATATCAGCATAATCATTCACACGGTTGTTACGGTAAGCATACTCCGCATAAAATGGTTGCCCCATATAAAGCCCATCCAGCCACATCTGATTCTCATAAATCTTCTTGTGCCAGAAACCGCCATCGGCATTACGAGGATGCGTATCCAACTGACTGCGCAACAAATCCAATGCTTTCTTGTATTTCTCGTCCTTAGTCTGCTCATAAATACGGAAAAGCATCTTGCCGGAATTCAGACGGTCAATATTATATTCCTCCAGTTTATAAGTTTCGATAGAGCCATCCTGATGAATCATTGTATCAGCATAAGCCACAGCATAATCAAAAAACTTTTTATCACCGTATGCATCATATACATCCAGCATAGCTTGAAGTTCCAGGCCATGACAGTAATCCCACTTCAAACGGGTCTGAAAATCCAATTGCCAAGATTCGGGACAACGCACCATTTCTGATTCCGCCATACGTACAGACCAAGGCTTATTACCACAAACCTGCTGAGCCATGCCCATCAAAGGAACAGCCGCAAGCAAACCGGACACAATAATTTTACAAATAGAATTCTTTTTCATGAAGACATTTATTTTTAGTATTAGACCTATTTATTTTATGAAACAAAAGTAGTATTTTCCTCGAAAAGCAGTGTGCACTTTTCAACCTACTAAGTGTATTATTTGGTATTCGTGTGCGAAAACGGTTATTTTTGTGCACGATAACGATAAAAATCGTTCAAAAATTGTCTTTTTACTAATTATTATGTCTTTCAGGTTTGATAAGTTGAGAAAAGGTTTTATTTTTGGGGCAGTTTTTAATTTATACTATTGTAGAAAACACAGTCATTTACTATTAATTCACAAGAGAATGGAACAAGTTTTTAGTTATATCATCGGTTTAGGAGCAGCGGTGATGATGCCTATAATTTTTACAATCTTAGGCGTTTGTATCGGAATCAAATTCAGCAAAGCATTAAAAAGCGGTTTGTTGGTAGGTGTTGGTTTCGTTGGTCTATCAGTGGTTACCGCACTTCTGACCAGCAGTCTGGGTCCGGCCTTAAGCAAAGTGGTCGAAATATATGGCCTGCAACTGAAAGTATTCGATATGGGATGGCCTGCTGCTGCAGCCGTAGCTTATAACACTTCCGTAGGGGCATTCATTATTCCGGTATGTCTGGCCGTTAACATCTTAATGTTATTGACTAAAACCACCCGTACGGTTAACATTGATTTATGGAACTATTGGCATTTTGCTTTTATCGGAGCCGTAGTTTATTTTGCAACAGATAGTATTTTGTGGGGATTCTTCGCAGCTGTTATCTGTTATATCATCACATTAATCTTAGCAGATTACACAGCAGACAAATTTCAAGGTTTCTATGATAAAATGGAAGGTATTTCTATTCCGCAGCCCTTCTGTGCAGGTTTCGTACCATTCGCTCTCATTATAAATAAGGTATTGGACAAAATTCCCGGATTTGAAAAGCTGAACATTGATGCGGAAGGTATGAAAAAGAAATTCGGTTTATTAGGCGAACCTCTCTTCTTGGGTATCCTGGTAGGATGTGGCATCGGTGCATTATCTTGCAAGAACGGACAAGAAATAGTAGACAAGATTCCTTATATTCTAGGTTTAGGTATCAAGATGGGAGCGGTAATGGAGTTGATTCCCCGTATTACCAGCCTGTTCATCGAAGGGTTGAAACCCATTTCTGACGCTACCCGCGAACTGATCGCCAAGAAGTTTAAGGGTGCTGTAGGCTTAAATATCGGTATGAGTCCTGCCTTGGTGATCGGACATCCGGCCACGTTGGTTGTATCATTACTATTAATCCCTGTTACTATCTTATTGGCAGTGGTGCTTCCGGGCAATGAATTCTTACCATTGGCTTCATTAGCTGGCATGTTCTATGTATTCCCATTGATATTACCTATCACAAAAGGAAATGTAGTAAAGACTTTCATCATTGGTTTTGTTGTGCTGGCCATCGGTCTGTATTTTGTAACAGATCTGGCTCCTTATTTCACCAAAGCTGCACATGATGTATACGCCAAGACACAAGATGCTGCCGTAAACATCCCGTCTGGTTTTGAAGGTGGTGCGTTGGATTTTGCTTCAAGTCCTTTCTCATGGGCTATTTTCCATTTGACTTATTCATTCAAATGGATTGGTTCCGGAATTTTAGTACTGATAACACTATTCTTAATGGTGCTGAACCGTCGTTCCATCATTAAATACCAGAAAACAATGAAAAATTAAAATTTAAAGATAATGATTATGAAAAAATTAGCGATTGCAATGATGCTGAGTGTTTCTGCCTTGGCAGCTTCAGCTCAAGTAAATTACAAAGTACAGACCGCTTGCCATCCGCAAGATGTGAAACACTATGATACAGAACGTCTGCGTAGTTCATTTATGATGGAAAAGGTGATGGCGCCGGATGAGATCAATGTTACATACACCCTTTACGACCGTCTTATTTACGGAGGAGCTATGCCGGTAAACAAAATTTTGAAGCTGGAAACTTTCCGTGAACTGGGTCCGGAAATCACTTACTTCCTTGAACGGCGTGAACTAGGAGTCATCAATGTAGGCGGTGATGGCGTAGTTACTGTAGACGGTAAAGAATATCCTATGAAATACAAGGAAGCCCTCTATGTAGGTTGCGGGAATAAAGAAGTTACTTTTAAAAGTAATGACGCTGCCAAACCGGCTAAATTCTATATCAATTCGGCACCGGCTTACAAGCCATACGTTACTCAATTGATCACTACCGACGCCAAGCTTCAAAAAGCAAATCCTAAACAGTATGCTTTAGCTATCTCAGATCATTATGGAAAAATGGAAGATAGCAACGACCGTATTGTAAACCAGTTAATTGTAAAAGATGTATTGGAAAGAGTGAAAAACGGCGGTACAAACCAATTACAGATGGGACTTACCGAACTGGCTCCGGGTTCTGTATGGAACACCATGCCGGCCCATACACATACCCGTCGTATGGAAGCCTACTTCTATTTCAACCTGCCTGAAGGAAATGCCATTTGCCACCTGATGGGCGAACCGCAAGAAGAGCGTCTGGTATGGTTACACAATGAACAAGCCATCACTTCTCCCGAATGGTCTATCCATGCCGCTGCAGGTACCAGCAACTATACCTTTATTTGGGGTATGGGAGGTGAAAACCTGAAATACAGTGACAAGGATGAAATAAAATACACAGATATGAGATAAGTAGAATGGTACACACCATTACTCATTAACTCTTGTCATTCTGAATGTTGCAAGAAATCAACTCGTTTTCAGTTTTTTTTGCGACATTCAGAATGATTTTTTTAGAAATCTTACCATTGTACCGATTTATACAGGCTTTCCACCAATTTTTGCATAGAGAATAGGTACAGAATGGTTATTTTTGCGTCTAATAAGAAAAACATAATTAAATCTATTATCATGAGTACATTTCAAAAAGTAGGTGAGAAGATGACAAACTTCAGATGGATAATCTGTGGTCTGCTATTCTTTGCCACTACAGTCAATTACCTCGACCGTCAGGTGCTTTCACTAACCTGGAAAGACTTCATTGCTCCGGAATTTCACTGGACGGATTCGAATTACGGAGATATCACAGCTATTTTCTCTATAGTGTATGCCATTGCCAACCTGTTCGCCGGTCGTTTCATTGACTGGATGGGAACTAAAAAAGGTTATCTCTGGGCTATCTTTGTCTGGTCCTTAGGAGCTTGTCTTCATGCATTGTGCGGTTGGGCAACCGAAGAAACATTAGGTATTCATAACGCAGAAGAGATGCTTTCTGCAACAGGAGCCGTCGCTTCAACTATCGCCATTACCAGCGTTTATTACTTTATCGCTGCCCGAATCGTATTAGGTGTAGGTGAGGCAGGAAACTTCCCAGCAGCTATTAAGGTAACAGCCGAATATTTTCCGAAAAAGGACCGTGCATATTCCACTTCCATCTTTAATGCAGGTTCTACAGTAGGTGCTTTAGCCGCTCCGATCACTATCCCTCCTTTGGCACGTTATTTCCAAAGTATTGGTGTGGGCAACGGATGGGAAATGGCTTTCATCGTTATCGGTGGTTTAGGATTCATTTGGATGGGACTTTGGATGTTCCTCTATAAGAAACCCAATGTCAACCCTCGCGTGAATGCTGCCGAACTGGAATATATTGAACAAGACAACAACAATCCTGAAGAATCAGCAGAACAACAAGCTGCTGCCAACGACTTCGACAACAAGAAGATTTCATTCTTGCAATGTTTCAAATTTCCCCAAACATGGGCTGTATTTGTCGGTAAGTTCATGACTGATGGCGTATGGTGGTTCTTCCTGTTCTGGACTCCGGCATATATTTCGGATGTATACGGTTTCGCTTCAGATACGGGTACCGCACAAATGTTGATTTTCGTATTATATGCTATTACCATGTTATCTATTTATGGTGGTAAGTTACCTACTATTATCATTAATAAAACAGGTAAGAATCCATATGCAGCCCGTATGCAGGCTATGCTTATCTTTGCCTTGTTCCCACTGCTGGCATTGTTTGCCCAACCTTTAGGCAATTATTCATATTGGTATCCTATCATTATTATCGGTATTGCAGGTGCGGCACACCAATCATGGTCTGCCAATATTTATTCTGTAGTAGGTGATATGTTCCCCAAAAGCACCATCGCTACTATCGTAGGTATTGGTGGTATGGCAGGTGGTATAGGTTCATTCTGTATTAATATGGGATCTGGCAGACTGTTTGATTATGCAGCAGAAACGAATATGACTTTTATGGGATTCGAAGGAAAACCTGCCGGCTACTTCATCATATTCTGTGTATGTGCCGTAGCTTATTTGGTTGGTTGGATTATCATGAAAGCATTGGTTCCCAAATACAAACCGGTTGATGCCTAATTAAAGAATTCACCACAGACTACACACCTAAGTAGCCTGTGGTATTTTTTTCCCTAATAAATAGTTTTCAGAAGATATTGATAGATAGAATTATGACTTAATATTTCAGGGACTCCTGTGATAAAAAGCTGCTTGCGTGCACGCGTTAAAGCGACATTCAGCTTACGGTCAATCTGTACACCGTCCTCTTCTGTCAGGTTGGGCAGAAACCTTAATTGATAGAGGTGATTCACACAAAAAGAATAAATAATGACATCACGTTCGCTGCCCTGATACCGTTCCACAGTGTCAATGGAAATCCTACTCAAAGCAGGAATAGCCAATGCCTGAAGCTCTTTACGTATCAAAGCAATCTGACTTCGATAAGGAGTAATGACCCCTAACGTTCGATTCGGATCAAATTCCTCTTCATGAGCCAGATACACCTCTTTGGCTAAACCGGCGACAATCTGTGCCTCATATCTGTTTGTTTTTCCGGAAACGCTCTCCAAATCTTGCTTCGAAGGGATAAAACGTACCGGAGCCTCTATGTGCTCCAACTGATGAGGTAATCCCAAAGCCTCCAATTTTCCGGCATAAAATGCTTTATTGGGAAAAAAAGCCACTCCCGGATGCATACGCCCCTGACGGCAAAGCATATCTATCGCTTTAGGAGATTCTTCTTTTAAATGAAAACGATAAAGCCGCTCAAACAGAGAATCTTTTAAATTAAAAAGTCCGGCTTCCCTAAGTCCCTCATCATGCACTTCAGAATGTCCGCTATTCTGCAAAATAACGGCAGGCAACTGTTTATGATCACCTATCAGGATAAATTTACCCACTGCATTTCTTTCATCGGCAAACTTGGCACACAGAATACCCAACAATTGGGGTTCTAATATTTGGGTGGCTTCATCCACTATGGCTACATCAAAACGTTTTAATTTAAAAAGTTCAGCTTTAGCCGCAATAGAGGCCACGGTTCCAACATATACTCTGCAATCTGCCATACGGATATTCACCTCTCTCCTACTGTTGCATTCCGCCAATATATTCTCCAACAGATGTCCTCTAAAGCGTACATCACAGGAAAGCTCACTTCCCACCCGTATATAATCTATACAGGGAGTGATAGAGGACAGTGACTGACAAATTTCATCAACAGCCCGGTTGGTATAAGCCAGTAACAATATCTGCATAGATGATGCTGCATAGAAATGTTCCACCATTCTACGCAACGCCCTCGAAGTCTTTCCTGTTCCGGGAGGTCCCACCAGAAGAAAATAATCACGGGCCGACTCAGCTTTCAACGCCACCCTCTCAAAATCATCACCGGTCAGCGCTATAGCTTCATCAAAAGACGAATCAAAGCGGGGAGGCCGTTGTCCCAGCAATAATTCCCGTCTTTCCGTATTCGCATCCAGAAAAGCGGAGAGTCCCAAATACATACTGCGAAATGTAGTATCCATCGTATCATGTTCTACAGCATAACGACTGTCCGGAGAAAAAACGGAAGCATTACGTTGGGTAGCACGTAAACGAATACGCAATTCTGTATCTGTAATCTGCTCAATATTACCCTTAAAAACCATTTTATTGGTCGCATTATCCAAGTCATTATTACGCTCATACAACACAACCACATCTCCTGTACGGAAATTGGGAAGAAACATTTCATCATATTGCGGAATAGACAAAAGTATATAAGCCTTATGAGCCTGTGATGCCCTATTTTCCATTATCTGCAAATCATATAATATCTCTCCCGCCTCACGTTTCTCATCCAGTGTACTCAGCCAAAGAGCTGAAGCCCCTGCACGTCCTTCATAATCCACATCTCCCGATTTGGAGGTATAAAGTTCTTTTGTAATGAAATTATAAAGCGTATAAAAATAGGCCTGCTCCAAAGGTTCCAACGCCGACAGCTTCTCCCGGAAACGCGAGATAGAGGGCTTCAAATACTGTTCCCAGAATCTGCCGCTCAGTTTTCTTTCATTCACCACCTCCGGATTGATTTGTGCCAACAAGTTGCGTGTAAAATCAGGATGATTATGGAATTGTACCCCATACTCGGCAGCAACAATACGGTTACGCAAATTGATAACCCGCCTTACCTGAGCCCACGATGCTCTGGCCGGATACAATAAAGGATAACGGGTATAAAGCAAATAGGGATGCATACGCCGCCGGTCCTGTCCCATGCTATATTCCAACACTGCCATATATAGCAGCATCTGAACCTTATTATTTTCCTTGGGTTCCACTTTTCCCTGCATGGAAAATTCATCCGCTTTGCCCGATTTCATTTCTATAAAGCTGCTCATATCCCGCTGCATATAGTCCAGACGTCCCTGAATGCCCAACGCCTCGCAAATATAGGACGGTTCCAGCACAGCCTCCTTTTTATCCAGATTATACCCCGGCTCCAAAAAAGTGTGTTGTACAACGTCCCGTATATGCTCAAAATGCATCCGGCAATCCTTGGCAAACTCTTTCTCTTTGGACGGGTCACGAAGTTCGGCACAAGCAGCCAGTTCAATGGGATACTGCCGGAATGCCTTCTTCATACAGTCTATATAGTCCGGCTCCTCCTCACCTGCATGTATCCATTCATCCAGAAACAGATTGGCTATATTTCCCAACAGCAAAGGGCGGGCATTATCAATCGGCACCAGCCGGCTCAAAAAATAGTTTGCCGGATGGCTGCCATAATCCTTGTAACATTCCGCCAGTGAACTGATATCTATCAAATAATCCGGTTCCAATACGATAAAAGAAGGGGTATAAATTCCATCCCTATCTACAGAAACATCCAGCAGATTAAGCTGGGCATATCGCCAAAGTTCCTTTATGGTTTCTTCAAATTCATGATTTATACCGGGTTTATTATAAACAACCCGTATAGGTTCATCAGCTATTACATCTACAGGATGTACATACAAATAGGTATCATCGGCATAATCAAAGCATACACGGATGCGGCGGATGTATTCCATCTTTTCTTTTTTCCCTGAAGATGCTATTTCCTGCTTGGGAAGAACTGAGAACAACTTCAATGGAATATCCTGTGCAAACATCTTCCTATATGCGTATGCCACTGCACGCAAATCACGCAGGAACTCTTCTTTTACAGGAGACTTACGATGGTTCAAAATATCATTGGAAGTCAGACGAAAGGTATGTAACTGATTCTGTTCTTTCAAATCCAGCCCATATTGAGTGGCTACATAATTAATACGGGCGGCCAAATCAGTGGTCTGCAAACTATTCCCTTGTATCTTTTCACGCACCACACGCTCCAATGATTCACGCAATTGCCTGTAACGGCGTTCCAATGGCTGGTTTTCATCTATACAAAGCCTGTATAACTCTTCGTAATACTCTTCTATCTCTTCATTCATGCCGTAAAGATACACAAATTATTATTTATAGAATACCGGCATAATAATAGGATGGGTTTCCCATTTACGGGTCATCGGATTAAATTCCCTCTCTGCTCCCGCTTCAATTCCGAAACTATCCGATATTTTAAATTCCAAAGTGCCTCCGTATGAATTCTGGTTCATAAAAAGCTGTGAAGCGGGAGTCATACCATATCCGTTATACACCGAGTATGTGCCGAACATATTGATCTTCATTCTGTCATTAATGCGAAAAGACAACTTTCCCTTAGCACCTAAATCATTAAAGCGGACTCCATATACATTGTATTTAGCAGCATATACTCCCCCCGTCACGGTTATAAAATCATTGAGATGCTGTGTGTACATCACTCCGGCATTACGTGCCTCACCTATAGAAGGCAACCCTTGAAAGGAATGATAACCACTCAGAATCCCTGTACTATTAATCTGATAAGCACGTCCATCTATATAATCATGTCCGAAAGGATTTCCGGAAAAAGTATAAGGGGATATCTTAGGCATTTCTTCACGGAGAGTAAAATCAAATTTTGGCATCCGCAACGTATCAGATAAAACGGGAGGTGTCAACGTAGGAGGTTCGTTTATAAAATCCATACTTTTATCAGCCTCATTCATCTCATTGATAAACTCATTGATTTTATCTTGCCGGATGATGAGCGTATCCTTGTCATTTTCAACCTGAGCTATGCCATGCAAGGAAAGAATACAAAAGAATAAGAACAAGCCAATGCGTTTCATTTGTAAATGTGTTTTTTCAAAATTACAATTTCCGCATTGACTTTTCCCGTTTCATTAAGACTTAATAAGACTTTTTGGCTGTATTCCTCAAAAATGCTATTGATTTACCATAGGAAGTTCCAGCCATTCGGTAGAAATATAATTCTTGCTTGAATCTATAGCAATTAATACCTGGTCATTATCCCGATTATAACTGCCGTCATAGGTAAAAGGAGTAATTTTACTATCAAATTCTCCTATAAAAGAAAGTTTTCCATCTTTAGGACTATACCACCATACTTTCTTTTTTGCGCCACTGATTTTAGTCAAGTCAACAGACATCGGATTTCCGGAGTAATTGTATACTAACAAATAATCCTTTCCGCGAGTCGCAATGGCTCTGTCATAACGATTCCCATTCGTACCGGCAATTACACTTTGATCCGGTACACGTTCAAAATAAGGGAAAGTTAACATCAGATTCTTCAGATATTTCATCTGATTGAAGCCGGGATCCTGCATTGCTTTATACCAAGGTTTCTCTATTCCATCAGCTCCATACCCACCGGGTGTACCCGGTTTCAAGAACTGCATGATATTATTATGTCCGTATGTATGTCCGCAAGAGCCCGCAAAAACAGACCAATATCCATAGCGTCTCACATCACAGTCACGCCAGCGTGGCTGGGCAGGATCATGCAATCCCTGAGGAATACCTTCATAGCTGGGTTCTGCATCCAGAACAGGCTTCAGTGGAGTCATGGACAAAGCCTCTTCTACATAACGCCAATTGTCTTCCTCCAATCCCGTAACAGAAGTATCACCATCTCCTTTTTTCTGGCCATAACGCCTGTGTCCACTTTGGAACATATTCATATCCATCCACTCCTTATTATTCAGATGGGTAGCACTGGATGTACGGCCAAACGGATGAAAGGTCATGATATGATTCTTGTCCACAGCAAGAATACTATTCGCCAACGCCTCCCAAATCTCAGTATTCCGGTCAGCATAAGTATCTCCACCGATTACCCAAATAATATTAGGAGCATCTTTATATCGTTCACCTAAAAATCTACCATACGCTTTGGCCTCTTCAACATTCATCTTTCCGGAGCGCACAAGCCCTCCCCAGATACATACCATCGCTATGTAAATGCCGTTCTGCTCAGCTTTCTGAATAATATAATCCATGTGGTCCCAATACCCGTAAACTCCTTTTCTGTCTATATTCTTAAAATTGAAACCATCTATCATGGAATACTGGCCATAGAAATTCATGGCAGGAACTCCATTTATAGTCTGTACCTGCACCACATTGAAACCTGCCTGACGACAATGTTCCAGATAATAAGCAGCCTCATCTCTATTCAGTTTCTCGGGCAACAGCCATCCCGTATCCCCCAACCAGAAAAAAGGAGTTCCGTCCGCATTCATCAGATAGCGGTTCTCTTTACTTACTTTCAGTTGTCCATGACTCCAAGGCTTATAAACCGACGATTTGCTCTGTGCTGCTGCCGAAAGTAGCCCTCCTTCCACCATCAGAAGAAGGAATAATAATACTAGATTCTTGTTTTTCATTTGTGCATTCATCTTATAAATTTCAAAAGCCCAAAGTAACTTATTCAAGCAGACAATTCTGGGTAATAACTAGTCTTTTTGAGGGAATCTTTTAGCTTCCTCCGCTTTCAGGTTGAGCAAAACTGATTCGGGAACTTTTATGATAGTACCATGCTTATGTCCTTGCGGAATAGAAATCTGATCGTCAATGGGAGTAAAGTTCTTGAAGTCTTTTGTAGACACGGCTCCAAACCGTCCTTCCCGATAAACATCAAAATAAATCAACCATTCATCACCTACTTTCACGGCACACGGACCTTCAGAGTAAGTCGGTGCAAATTTTACTGACGGATCAGCATAAGGTCCTTCTGCCGATGGCCCGGATACACAGAACAAATCACTGTAACCAGGCTTGCGATTGTCTTTTATAATTAATACATAGTCGTTTTTATCACGCTTTACTATAAATCCGTCAATAGAATTAAATCCCGGATCATAAAACGCCTTTGCAGGAGTAAACGTTTGGAAATCCTTGGTCGTGGTATAATAGGCACGGTGACTTTTATTAGCTCCCAAACTATCGGCTGCCGTATATCTTTCTACAGGAATGGCAGAAGACCAGGCAACGATGAACTGTTCCTTTTCATCATCATAGAAAACTTCCGGTGCCCACACATTGTTAGTCAAAGAGTCTTTCATCACTTTGATTTCGCGTTGTTCACTCCAATGAATCAAGTCTTTAGAACTGGCATAACCAAATCCCTGTTCTCCATTCCAACTGATTGTCCACACTAAATGGAAAGTTCCATCCGGGCCTTGGGTCATGGACGGATCACGCATCATCGAATTGGGAGCATATTTCTGTTCTTCGGTCTGTTTAGTGAAATAATTATAATAAGGAGTCTTATTTCCTATTTCCGGTTTCAACCATGAACCTGCGATACTATCCCAATGATAGCCGTCATAGCTGTAAAGATAATGTAACCCGTCCAATGCCGGCTCACGATGAGAAGTGAAGATATAGACTTCCTTTTCGGGTTTTGTACAAGCTGTAAAAGCCAATAAGGCAAAAACGAAGGAAAAAAACAATTTCATAGCATGCTGTTTTATGATGAATAAACCTTTTCCAACAGGACGAAACAACAAGTATTTTGTACTCTATACTTCTTAAAGTATCAATCCAAATCAATAATAAATATCCATCATATAACAAGATGTATCTCGAGACATAAAATACGAATTATATCCCGAGACAATCCTACATAGAATAATGATGAGAATCAGCCTTTAGTTTCCAAATAAACCAGCTGCGTCTGTAAATACTCTTCCAGCCCATGTTTACCATCCGCGCCACCGATACCAGATTTACGCCATCCGGCATGGAATCCCTGCATCGCCTCAAAATTCTCACGATTCACATAAGTTTCACCAAATTTCAACGCACGAATCAATTTGAATGTCATATCCAGGTTCTGGGTATAAATAGAAGAAGTCAGCCCATATTCACAATCATTAGCCCAAGCAATGGCATCTTCCACCTCTGTAAACTCAACAACCGGAAGTACCGGTCCAAAAGTTTCTTCCTGAATAATATCCATCTTTTGGGTACAATTAATCAAAATCGTCGGTTCAAAGAAATATCCTTTAGTACCGATACGATGACCACCGCATAGCAACTCAGCTCCCTGCTCAATAGCTTTTTTCACTTTCTCTTCTACTGATTTCAGTGCATTGGCATCAATCAACGGACCCATATCGAGGTCTGTATACTGATTCGGATCACCCACTTTCACCTGCTTGAATCCTGCCAACAGTTTTTCAAGGAAAGCCTCTTTTATACTAGAATGTACATACACGCGCTCACAGCAATTACATACCTGTCCTGTATTAATAACACGCGAAGCAATAATGGATTTTACAGCTAAATCCAAATCTGCATCCGGCATTACAATACCGGGAGCCTTCCCTCCCAATTCCAAAGAAACCTTCGTCACATTGGTAGAAGCGGCTGCCATAGTCTGTATTCCAGCCTCCACACTTCCAGTCAGACTAACCATACCTACTTTGGGGTTAGCAGCCAATTCATGTCCAATCACCGAACCACGACCGTTCACCAGATTGAATACACCTTTAGGCAACCCAACTTCATCTACAATCTGTGCGAAAACATACGCGTTTTCCGGTGTCAGCTGACTCGGCTTTACCACAATTGTATTCCCCGTCAACAGAGCAGGAGCGGCCTTACGGGCAATCAAGAAAAAAGGAAAATTCCAAGGCAGGATGCCTGTTGTCACCCCAATAGGTTTCTTAAAGACAAATATATTTTCGTGAGGACGGTCACTAGGAATGATTTCCCCTTCATAGCGACGGGCCCATCCGGCCATATAATCAAGGTAATCAGCCGTAAATAACACCTCTACATTAGCTAATCCTCTTGTTTTTCCACCCTCCCGGATAATAATATCAGTCAATTCCTGTTCCCGCTTGCGGATACCTTGTGCAATCCGAGTTAAATAGCCGGCACGTTCAATAGAGGTAAGACTCTCCCAAGAAAGCTGTGCCTTCACGGCAGCATTTATAGCAGCACGTGCATCTTCCGGTGTGCCATCAGGCATTTTAGATATCACTTCTTCCGTAGAAGGGTTCAATACATCAATCCACTTATCGGATTGGTTTTCGATGAATCGCCCATCGATGTACATCTTTAGTTCTTTCATGGCCTTAAATGTAAAATGAGTACTTATTTCTTTCAATCTGAAATATTCAAGCAGCATTTTACAAATATATCGTTATTTATAAAGCCCCAAAATGTATTTTTGTTCATTAACATGGAAATTTATACACTTTAATTGAACTTTATGAATCATATTTATAATTATTCCTCCATCAACTGCCACAAAAGCTATCTCCTTCTTATCACTAAAACATCACTTATTATATTGTGTAGGCAATACCCCAAACAGTTTCTTGAATGATTTTGTGAAATAACTAGGCGTATTAAAACCAACCTGATCAGCTATCTCAGCAATGGAAAGCCCTCCTTCTTTCAATAATTCGGCAGCTTTACGAAGACGTACATTCTTCACGAAATCAGAAGGCGAGCTTCCGGTGATAGATGTAATCTTCCGGTAAAGAGTAGCACGACTCATGCACATATCCCTACTTAAATCTTCTATGGAATATTCAGGATTACTAAGGTTCTTCTCAACCATATCCAATGCCTTCCTTATTAATTGCTCATCAGATGCTGAAATAGAATTCGCTTCTACTTTTCCTTCTTCCGACAATGGATCTATCTCATGCCTTTGCTCCGGATTTTGTTCCAATGGCAGAACAGTCTGTGCAACAATGGACTCCCGTAATTTCATATACATCCGGTCCAATCCCCAAACAACCGATAAAACAACAAGCACATAAAACAAATACGCCCAACCTGTTTCATACCAAGCAGGCAAACACTGGATCATGACCGTTAATGTACTCTTACTCCACAGCCCATTCTCATCTGTAGCACGGACTTCCAGTTCAAATTCCCCCTTTGACAAATCTGACAATCCGATACTATTTTCCCCTGTCGGCAAGGCCACCCAATTATCGTTTCTTTGTTTATAACGATAAGCATATCTTACCTTATCCGTATTCAAATGGTCAAAAGTAGAAAAAAACAATTTCACATTTCTCTCATGAGGAGACAGGCTTATTTTCTCTTGATTACCCACCCCGATTTCAGAGGTGTTATTCATTTCGACGGATGTCAAATGCACCGTTGGTTCAGGTATCCTCCTCTTTTTTTCATTATAGTGAGGAAAAGTCACAATTCCACCTCGTCCACCCACACTCATTTCTCCCCGAGGATCTTTATACAATGACTGGAAATCTTCCAGATTTATCCAAGAATCAGTACAAGACATCATAGTAAAGATATGTGTTCCGGGATGATAGACCATCACCCGCTGTGATGTAAGAATCCAAAGATTCCCATCGTCATCCGACTTTATATCCAACACAGCATCCCCTGTCAATCCACAATCTTTTGTCCGGGAAATAAAATCATTCGTATCCGGAGAATAACTATACACATTGCCCTGTTTAGTACCCACCCAAAGATTGTTGTCCGGTGCGACAGTCAATACCGAATAATTTTCTCCTGTATCCTTTATTTGCAACCGGCTTTCTCCGGAAACTCTCCACAACCCTCTACTTTCAGTTGCAAAATAAACAACTCCTTCATTAGACGAAACGATAGCATTTATAAAACCAACATCATCACAAACTGTAGTCAATCGGCCTTCCTCCAAGCTATACCGGAATAAATGGTAAGTAGTCCCTATCCAAAGATTCCCACGACGGTCATCATGCAAAGCACGGATACGCTCACCTTGTTTAATGGGTATGGCACATACGATGGATTCAAAAAGCCGGTCCTCCTTATACCGAATTAAAATTACCGAATGATCCCTTACCATATAGATTCCCTCTCTATCCGATGGCCTCTCAAAGAAAAAAGAAAGCTCCCTGTCATTCTTAACAACAGACATACGCTCTCTCTGGGGATCATAAGCATACAGTCCCAATTTCTTTTGCCTGATCCAATAATAATTTTTCTCTTGAGAAAACTGCATAGGAGATGCGATTACCCCCAGATTTTGCTTTACCCCTTCCATAGACAAAGGAAGCACTTCATTAGGAAGAAAAGAAATAATGAAAGAAGAAGGATAATAACCTGTCACCCATAAATTTCCGGATTGATCGGAAAGAATCTTTGTGAGGATTTTCCTGTCAGCTGATAATAAACGGGAGAGATCCACCTTATCCAAGGATGCATCGGCCGTTATTTTATAGGCATATAAGTTATCTGCCGCAGTCACCCACAAATATCCCTTAACAGAATCTTGTATAATATGATGAAGCTTTCGGGCATCGGAGTTAGAAGACGCATTATCCACTGTTTGCAATCCAAACATTTTGTCCGTATCCTGTGCCTTGGGGTCAAAACGTACAATTCCTTTTCCCCAAGTAGTAACCCAATAATACGGAGTGTTATGATCTTCCGTCATGCTTGTGGGATACTCATCATAGGGCCAAGGATATGAAATAAAAGAGTCCTTTACCTTATCATAGCAAAAAAGCCCGCCTTTTGCTTGAGTTACCCAAACAGTCTGTTTCTTATCCTCATAAATAGAATTGACGGTATTCTCTTGTCCTTTCCATTTAAGAATGTATTTTCCAGTTCTTTCCCCTGACTCATTGTATCGAAACAAATGCCTGTTAGTCGAAATCCAGATCGTACCATCAGACGTCGCTGTCATTGTAGTTATAGTCCAGCTCTTTATCGTTTCATCAGCAAGCGCCCTTATCTCATAATCTGTTTTTGACAAAATATAGGCGCCACGCTTCGTTCCAAACCATATTTTCCCTTCACCGTCTTCAGTAATACACGTCACACTGTTGTTTTCCAAGATTCCCGGGTTCTTGAAATCAGAACGGAACACTTTCACCATATATCCATCATCACGACACAAACCTCCCCCCTCAGTGCCATACCACATATATCCTTCCGAATCCTGGAAGATACAAAGCAATTCTTTGGTCGGCAACTGTTCCGAATTAGGAAGGTTTCTTACTATCATATCAAATGCTTTGACCGGAACGGCATTTATCCGCACAGTCAATAACAAAATAATGATTGGTAATACTATCCTTCCTATGTTTTTCATATTCTTCACGCAAGTACTCCTGTTGAAAACAAACGAATACAAAGCTAGGAAGAAATTCAAGAACTTGCAACTTGTCGGTTTAATCAAGTACATTAAGAATGACTTAATAAAGAATATGGCTATTGAACAGACACTTTTTTCTATTCAACGCTCAGTCCTTCAACCGGAAACTGTACCCGCCCTGTTTTCTCAGTACCAGTGGCTTCTTTCCGGTCTTTTTTATAATTCTGACTGTACATCCTGCCGGAATGTCAATAGTGCTCTCCCCCTCGGCATTCAGTTTCAAGACAATATATCCTTCCTTTACCGGAATTCTGGAATGAATCCACTTCAAATGGAGTAACTCCGGTTTAATGGTATATTCATTCGTCTTCATCGAAGACTGGCTGAAACCGATAAGACCGTTCAATGCGCCTACCACTACCGGGACTCCATTCGCCCCATGACAAAGACTCAGGCCGTACGGACGATTATAAAATACCAGTTGACGGGCCCTGGAGGCATTCATCATAAAGTTCTCCGGGAAACGGGTATGTCCCTGATCCATCCAGTCGCCGAACACACCATAGATATGATCCCATAACTCTTTTATCCGCCCAGCTTTGGCATAAGCCAGAAACTCATAACCTTTCTCATAACTGACCACCTCATAATAGTTCGGCAAATTCGGCAGAACATTTTCAAACAGGTTGTCATAATGTTCTTTGGGAAAGATATCGGCCAGTATTCCCCAATATTGGGCATGATGCGAAATACGCTTGTCCACAGTCACATTGTCATTCATTGTACCGTTGATGAAGACTTTCCGGTCATCATCCCAAAAATGTTCAAAAATCTTCTTTTTCAGATTCCGGGCCAACTTGCGGTATCTGTCCGCCAATTCACTCTCCTTCCACAGATCCGCGAAATAAGCTCCGGTCACATAATTATAATAGAGCATGATCTGGGCATAGGCCGCCACCCCTTTCCGGGCAGGACCGTTATAAGTGGACCATCCGGGGGTATAACCGAACTGCCTGTCTCCATAATTGCCGTGTACAAAACCATTCTCATCCACGATGGAGGCATAAAAATCAAGCAACTGGATGATGCGGTCTTTGTATTGAAGGGAAGTGGTCAAGTCACCGAAACGCAGATAGTTCTGTTTCAGGCCGAACAGGGCATGCAACGGATAATCAGAAATCCCTATATCTGATTTCTGCGGATCAAGCGGCATCAGTGCTATGGAAATTCCGTTTTTTGACACCTGCTGGTCACCGAAAAGATAATCCCCCGCCAGGGTGCTGACCAGCGCATCCATGGACCAGGGAAGAAAATCACGCTTCACCCCGTCCAGATAAAAGCGGTGCATACTGGTATGCAATGTCGCACTGCTCATTTTGAACAGGTTGTTCACATAATCATCATCCGTTTCAAACTGCATCTGGTGCTCTACCGTCCACAATGACGCATCAAAACGAAGGGAGGTAATCTCAGCCCCCTTGTCGCATTCCAGTGAAACATATCGGAGAGCGCGTTCCGGCAAAGTGATGGTGCCTCCTTCTTCTGACAAGGTAATAGGGACCAATGGATATTGTTCCAGTTTCTTATCATCCCGTTCCAGTGCTTCTTCGGGAGTTTCGCCAACGCGTACGGTTATAGTTCCCTTTCCTTTCGCTTGAAAGGTCAGTGTTCCAATCTCAAGATGGAAAAAGTCGATAAGGACATAACCATTCTTTCCGATACTAATTCCGTCTTTACCTTGCATCTCAGCATTGCGCATGGGGAGTATTTGTGAAGGTTTAATCCGGGCTGTCATATCTTGCGGAGCATCCGGCAACACGCCCGGTTTATTATACATGACGGCACTCTCGGGTATTGTCCAATGCTCTTTATCCATGCTGACCTGCCATTCATCCGGATTTTCCAGTCCCGCCCCTTTCAGAATGATACAAGGTAATGAGTCATCCGTTGTCACCTCAAACAATAAAGAGGATCTGCCCACGGGTAAAATAACCTGTTTACCGGAAACAGACTGTTTTACACCATTTATATAAAGAACAATATCCGACGGACCCTCCCAGCAAAGACTACTTTCCTTTTTCAATCTTACCTCTTTTCTGAACCAGACATGATTATTCTTTGCAAAAAATTTACCCGGATATCCTACATTGACACAACGCTCTTTTGAGATACGGGCACATTGTTGCTGGTAGAAAGCAGCCAGTTGTCCCGGATACCACATATAGCGACTGTTCCATTCCTCCTGAGATTGCCGGCTCACGATGGTTACATTAGGAGCCAGAGAAGGATCGAACTCTTTTGTCTGGGCATAACAACATAGAAATGATACAGTCATCAGAATGCCTAATAACTTAATTTTTTTATTCATGTTTTTCATCTACTATAAATTCCATGCAAATATCGGAACATAAAATTATAGTAACTATGGATTCCTGTTCATTTCTTTGTATTATAGTACAATTCCTTTTTATTATTCATCCAAAGTATTTTCCATTACGGCAATTTATGAGTTCAACATTTTTTCTCTGAAATACTAAACTAGAATAAACAATAACAATACTTTATTATGATCAATAGTACAGTACGGACAATAAATTGCACTATTTAAAAAGAAAGAATCCGTATCAAAAGTGTTTTGAGACAAATTCTTTCTTTTTAAGACTCTTTTGTCACATATCAAAGTTTTCGTACCTTAATACCAGCTAAAAACGGTTCTCCTTTCACTGCCCCTGCACTAATAACAATATGATCATGTTCGTTTCGAATAATATAGCGACGCTTAAAGGCAGTACGATGCTTTCCTCCATCAATTGGAGAAAAATTAGTTTCTACTTGTTTTCCACAAATGGAAATATGAAAACGTGTTTCTCCCGAATGCTTTTCTTCTTTATTCTTATTTAAAAGATTGGCCAACTGAGCAGCAGGTTTAGTAACATCTGCTATAAGCAGTTCTATTTCATACTCTCCTATAGGAGCATCGATTTTATAACTCCAGTTTCCTTCACGCCACGTCTGGTATATTGGCCCATCTAAAGTATTATAAATTTCAGAGGTAGTGCTATGCGCTTTTCCACCTATATATCCCCAACCTCCCGCAGTATAAGGTTGATCAGGTAACCAAGTAAGATTACTGATATCTGACGTAAAGTAACAATTACTTCCTACATTAATTGCCAATTCATCTCCTTCAGCTATATTAGGAAGTGACTTGAACTGAATTGTCATAGCATCTTGAACTGTTTTCCCATTTTTGATTCCTTGCGCCATAAGAACTGATATACCTTCCGGTAAAATTACATTAAAGACAGTGTGACAATTAGCTATCTTTTGACATCCTATTGATTGTCCGTTAATAAACAATTCCACTTCCGGCATATTTGAATAAATTTTAATGGACTGTGGCTTATTTATTTCCCCAGTACGCATTTCCCAATCACGGCTGGCAATTCTTATTACTGGAATATCTTTCCGCCACATAGCCTTAAAATAGTAAGCCACATCCTTCCATATACGGTTATTATAAGCCAATCCCTTATTGTTTACTCTAGGCATTGACTCCTGGCGAGCAGCCACATTAAAATCAATGAAATTCCAATAAGCGCATCCACTAATCCATTCTGTATTCTCTATAAAAGGAAGATAATGTTCTATATACGTTTGTTGATATTCGATACTAAAATCAAAGGCACGTCCTTGAGTGGAATGCAGCCGCTTGTCACTGCCTGCTCCCCATTCACTGATAATCATAGGTTGGTCAGGGTAACGACGATGTTGATCTTCACACCATGCATTAAAATCTTTTAATTTATCAACATACCAACCATGATATAAGTTCCAACCTACTACGTCTACTAGATTCAAACCTATTTCATTGTATAGATTGGTCATATTAAATGCCATAACACTGGCTCTTCCTGGATCTTCTTCTTTCAGAACGGCTTCCAGTCGTTGTGCTAGATTTACCGTGCGCTCTTTACATGCTAGCCACTCAGGTTTACCAATGGAAGGAGCAGTAAGAAGAATTTCGTTCATATATCCCCATGTTATAACAGATGAATGATTATAATGCTGGCGAATCATCTCACGCAGATTATATTCACAATTATCATCATATCCAGGTGTATTCGGTACAATATTAATGATAGGAATTTCCTCCCATGCCAATAGTCCCAATTCGTCACACATTTCCAATATTGCATCATCTTGTGGAAAATGTGAAATACGAATAAAGTTACATCCCAACTCTTTCATTAAAAATATGTCTCGTCGATGGGCTTCGTCATCTAAAGCTACCCCTGCCGGAGCTTGATCTTGATGACGATTGAGTCCACGTAATTTATAAGATTTTCCATTAAGGAAAAAACCTTTACTTCCATCAAAGGTAAACCAGCGAAATCCCACCTTATGATTTTTTTCATCCAATAGCTTTCCTGACTTCGGATCTACCAAGGTAGTTTTTACCAAATAAAGTGAAGGAGTTTCTGGACTCCACAAATCAGGACTCTCAATAGCACCAGATGTGTTTTCAAAAATATAGGTTTCGCCACTCTTAAGTTTTTGTTTTTGTTTAATAGTCTGCAAAAGTTTTCCTTGCGGACTATAAATTGCACTTCTGACTTCCAATATAGAACTTTCATGAGAATCATTAGTCACTTCACATTTTACTTTCAATACTCCTCTTTTTTCATTCACTACTGGAGTACTAATAAAAATTCCATCAGATCCCATATTGCTCATATTGAAGTGTTGTTTTGGAGTAGATATGAGCCATACATCTCTGTAGATCCCCCCCCAAAAAGTGAAATCTGCCGATATAGGAGTAATATCTTTTCTCCCATTGTCAACCGTAATCTCTATCAAATTCTCTTTTCTGATATACTCTGTTATATCTACAATACAAGCTGTATAACCACCTACATGACTGCCTACTTCCTTTCCATTCACTCTAATATTAGCAGCCTTACTAGCAGCATCTATTTTCATATAATAACGACGTTCCGCAACAATTTCCGGTAAAACGAGAGTACGCCTGTAGAATCCCTTACCTTGATAATAATTTCGTTGTTGATAAGCATCTATATTAAAAGTATGGGGGAGATTGACAGATTCCCATGATTCATCTATAGATTTCCGAAATTCCCAATTATCATTGATAGTCTTCATTTCCCGCTGCGCTTGTAAAGAGGTAACGACAAACATTACCACTATAGCCAACAAGCATCTCTTGAATAATACTTTATACTGCATACATTATTTTTTTACTGGTAATTCATTGAGTGTTTTTCATAATATGTATGATCTTTAGGAAATTCTTCTCCTTCCCAAGCCTTTTTGGAAGTCCAAGATTCACTAGGGGAAGTCCAAAAAGGATGATCGGCTGACAAGCCCAATGGCAAAAATGCTAAAGATGCTAAATAAAGGCTTCCATTATTAGTATATACATTAGCCGTATGCGGCTGCTTACCGTTAAATCCCAATGTGAGAAATCCTTTTTCATTAAAGTTTTGTCCATCAGCGAACATACGTTTTATAACGGCAGTCATTGCTGTTCTTACTTGACCATTACTAAGTTCTTCTGGTAACAATCCTTTCCAAACTATCAATGCTAAAGGTTGAAGTACCCCTGTGCGATAAGTTATGGAACGACCAAATACAGGAAATGCTCCTTCAGGAGATATGAGATGTTCCAAAATAATACTATAACGTTGGATACGTTTAGTAACATGAGCAAAAGTTGTTCCCGCCCATTCCCGTTTTTTCTTTCCACCATCAGTAAGAACTTCCACGCATTCAAAAAACATAGGATGAATAACAAAACTGTTATAATAATCAAAGGCAAATGAAGGACCATCCGAATACCATCCATCACCAATATACCATTCTGAAATTTTTCGCAAGGCAGAATCTATGCGGTAATAATCTGCTTTCGCTCCTACTTTATGAAGAAATGTTTCTATAGTAGATGAAAACAGCAACCAATTAGTATATAATGGATTAATCCGCCTTAATGCAACAAATTGATTTATATATCGTTCTTTTGTTACCTCATCAAGTGGCATCCAAAGTGAATTATATCCCCTAATAAAACTCTCAGCTATATAAGCCGCATCTACCAATGTTTGGAAATTTTCACTCCAAAGTAAATAATCAGGAGATAAGGGATCCACAGCATTTTTATATCCTTGCAATGCCCAAGTTCTTAACTGTTTTCGCTGAATACCTTCCGCTGTATCATCATCTGGTAGCGAAAGCCATGGTGCAAGACCAGCCATTAAACGTCCGAAACATTCCATATAAGAAACTCGCCGGTCACGTCCATCCCACGTAGGACTTAATTCAAGTTGCATGTTTTTTTGCAATTTTCCTTCACTGATATTACTTAATACCGGTGCAGCCATCCGATACATGACATCACACCATATTTCACGATCAGCCATTTTCTTTGTCTTGTGCTTAGCGCACAAATCGGCAGAGAAAAACAAAAATAATATCGTACATCCAATTAAAATAAACTTATTCATCTTCTTTACCTTTTTATTGTAAGAAACGTACTCGTTCACAAGCAGCTAATAAAAAAGCTCCTATTCCAAAATTGAAACATGAATTAGCATCCACCACCTGCCCTGGTATTGCTTTTTCTCCGACAGGTTGAATATATCCGATTTTTCCATCAGCTTGCAATGCTGTTGTTTTAAGATAGTTCCAAGCCTTTTCTACAATAGGCGAATAAATATCCGCATTTAGCAATCCATTATTAATTCCCCACAGAAAGCCGTAAGTAAAAAGAGCAGTACCACTTGTTTCAGGACCCGGAGCTTGTTCCGGATCTATTAAACTACGTGTCCAATAGCCTTCAGGCTGTTGACAGGCAGCAATAGATTTTGCCATTGTCTGAAAACGAGTTATATATTCTTCACGATACTTATCCTCTGCCGGCAATTGTTTCAGTACTTTAGCAAATGCGGCAAATGCCCATCCATCTCCCCGTGACCAGAAATCTTTTTTTCCGTTTATTGTTTTATGAAACGGATACGGATATTTAGCATCACGATAATAAAGACCAACTTCCCTATCATACATAATGCTGTCTGTTACTGTAAGGTATTGATGTAATTTCTCCAAATATAATGGATTCTTTGTTATATCATACATCTTCACCATGACAGGCATTACCATATATAATGCATCAACCCAATGCCAGTAATCAAGTTTTGAAGTAGACATCTGATATTCCATTACTTCGCGGGCACGCGCTATTTTTATTGTATCAGGGTCAAGTTTATATAGATCGGCATAAGTTTGGAAACAAACTTGCCAATCACCAAAAAGAACATATTCCGGTGATTCTCCATAAGTGCTTCGCCACTCAGCTTTGTTGTTGCTGGTAGCTCCTTTCCATTGATTATAGTCAGCCCAATCAATAGAATATTGCAGATAATCCTTATTTCCAGTCAGTGCACAAACTTCCATATTTCCAGTATGATATACAGCATTGTCCCAAAATGACCGGACTTGTGGCTTATGCATAGACTGATAGCGCTGGTTCACACGATGAATTATTTCCAGTAATTCCTCAGAAGTCTCAGTATTTTCCTTTTTATTACTACAAGATGCTGCAAGCAATAATAATGCAACCATCCCCAATATACATTTCATAAAGTCAATATTTAATTTGTAATTGTTCTGAAGAAGTAAATTGACGCAACAGCCCCAATTGTATCAATTTACTTTCTTCAAATCTATTCTGATTTATTGTTCGTCGGCTACGGCCTCCTCCCATGTGTTCCACTTTTCTACAGTAGGATCATAACCGTCATATCCAGGATTCTGACCGAGTTTCCCTAACAGGTTAGCATCAATTGCACTTTGTGGAATAGGCCAATTTATATTATGACGTCCTATAGTATATTTACGTCCTTTTACTATTGGTGCATCAGGCTTGTTATAATAATTATTATATTTATTAATACGATGCCACCAAAAACTATCTTCATAAAGTTTATCCACATCATATACCTTCCCTTCATTATCAGGTTTACCACTTAAAGCCAAACAATAAGAAATACGACTCAACTCAGTAAATCTCCATTCTTCCATATAAAGTTCACGAGCACGTTCGTCTACAATATCATCAATATTTACTTTTGAATAGAAGATGTCACATTTTGCACGTTGACGTATAATATTAACATCTGCTGTAGCTTCTTCTATATTACCTAAATAATAATTGGCCTCAGCACGAAGTAAATAAGTTTCAGCTAATCGATACAAATAGAAATCACTATATCCACTACCTTGATAATTATTAAGATGAGGAGCCTCATCTTCTGGAGACTCAGACCATGTCTTATAATGAGGCCAATCAAACCAAGTCCGAACAGTATCATTGCAAAGGATCTGTTCTTCTCCATTATCATTAATACAACTGTAGCTCAAATGTTTGCCATAATATACAGAATTGGGATTGTTGTATTTCAAGTCTTCCATATGTACCCAATTACCAACTTTTGAATTGTGCCTCAAGTCCCCATCATCATGGTTACCATTAAGATACCATAATGAGTTTTCTGCAAAATAAGTGGGGCGTACAACTCCTACTCCACGTCCAAACGTTCTATTATAATCCATTGATGCATCATAGGAAGCATGAGTAAGAGCAAAACGGTCTACTGCCAACTTGTTGTCAGGCGTAGAAATAGACGTTGCATTCCACCAAGGTACCAAATTACGCATTGTACGTGTCCGGATACCGGAATCTGAACCATAACGATTAGGCATAACAAGAATTGCTTCTTTATTAGCTGCAATAACTTTGTTATTTCCTTGATGCAAATTCCAAATCACATTATTAGTAATATTCCATGTAGTAGGGTGTGGATTAGAGAAAGTACCAAAGGTTTCCGTCATCAGCTTATACCCAGACTGACTAATTAATATATCAGCTTGTTCTTTGGCTTTCTGAAACTCCCCATTAGCTAAATAACATTTAATAAGTAGCTGGCGACAAGCTCCTTTATTAATCATACCAATGTAAGTCATATCCTTTTGATCAGGCACATGCTGCACTGCAAATTCCATATCTTGCACTAGTTTTTTTATGATAGCCTCTCGTTTTGTACTTTTATAATCCTGTTTTGGTCGATCTATAATTTTTGACACAAAAGGTACATCGCCAAATTGGAAGCACAAATTTAAATAGCGATAAGCACGATGAAAATAGGCTCGTCCTAAATATTCATTCTTTATTGATTCGTCCAGTCCTTCCACTTTATCAATATAACTGATAATCGTATTAGCATATTTAATACCATTATAGGTTTCTCCCCAAAAGATAACCAAACGGTTTTGGTCAAAATTATACCAACCATTATTAGGAGTAAAGCGTTCATTGATGTCACAAAAAATAAGCGCATCGTCTGTTTTTGCTGCTACGGTTAAATCAGAGAACAGGTATTCACTCATTAAAGGAAGCATCAGATCGCACGCTTCGGTATTTGTCCAATAAGCCCGCAATGCTTTATCAGCTGAAGCTAAAGCTGCATTTAACCCTTCTACTGTATTAAAAGTTATTGAAGGTTCATAAAGTGATAGCGGATCGGGGGTTAAGAAGTCGTCAGAACAACCTGTCATAGATAATTGAAAACAAACAGTTCCTATCAATATTCTAAATATATTTTTATAGTTTTTCATATGTCATATTATTAAAATGTTAAGTTAATTCCCAAAGAATAAGTGCGAGGAGCCAAACCACCTGTTTCAGGATCACCATATTCCCATTCTTTACTCCAAGTTGCTACATTACGGACAGTAGTAAATATCTTGGCATTCTGAATCTTATATTTCTCTAAAAATTTCATTGGAATATTGTAAGCCAACGAAATATTCTCTAATCGGATAAATGAGCGATCTATCACACGGGCCGGTGCAGATATGCCAGTTGGACCTTGTGCACTAAGACGCGCATAAGTATTGGAAGGGTTATCTACAGTCCAATATTCTTTAGTGTAGACATTTCTACAGTTAGTTATCTGCGAATAATTATTATCATTATTCAAATAATTAGTATCCAAGCTCTTGTGTCCCATATAAGAATACATATTAAATGAAAAAACCCAATCTTTAAAAATAGTAAAACTATTCCTCAAGGACCAATGTATAGGAGGTGTTGTTTCCCCCATAAACTGTTTATCTTTATTATTATAAACAGGGGTTACGCTTCCATCAGCATTTACTTTATCATCGTCTGTATAAATGTTCTGTACTTTAGGATCACCTGGGCGTTGACTATATTTGGCAGCTTCTTTCACCTCATCTTTTTGCCAAATACCTGTAACTTTATAATCCCAAATAGCACTAACAGGGTGCCCAATAAACCAGCCATTAGTCACATCATCTCGTTCTTTTACTATTGTATTGCCCAATGCATCAACTATGGTTTCATATTCTCCATATAATTTCTTAATAGTATTTTTATTAACTGAAAAAGTAAATCCGGTTTCCCATTGAAAATTTGCCTTTTCAATATTACGTGAATTAATAGACAATTCAAATCCCCGATTCTCTATTCTACCCAAATTAGTTGTAATAGAATTAAATCCTGTAAAGTCAGGCAATGATTGGTTCATAATCATGTCCGTAGTAGGCATTACATAATATTCCATACTTGCATTGATCCTATTGTTAAAAAATCCCACATCAAGACCTACATTCCAAGAAGTAGTCTTTTCCCACTGTAGATTCGGATTAGCCAAACGACTTACAAAAAGATACTTTAGATCCATCAACGCCCCCGAAGCAGAATTTATATATCCTTGTGTATATTTTCCAAGTGACAAGTTTGCTAAAGCAATGTATGAATCAGCCAAACTACGGTTACCATTCTGTCCGAATGACACACGCAGCTTACCAGAACTTAACGGCTTCCAATTCCAAAAATTCTCATTAGTAAAAGTCCATGCCAATGCTCCTGAAAAGAAATTAGCATAAGGATTAGTTGTTCCAAATGCAGAATAACCATCACGACGAAAAGAAAATGTAGCCATATAAGTATCATTGTATGAATAAAATAAACGAGCCAAATAACCACATGCTGTTTCACGCGTATCAGTAGATCTAAATGAGCTCAGATTTTTATCACCATTAGCAGTGCCATGAAATCCTAAAGCTTCAGAAGGTAGAATATTACGCGCCTCAATACGATCTGCCCAAGATTGACGTTCTTCAGCTTCCTGTACCAAAGTCAAAATAGTATGATGCTTTTCTGCAAAAATGTGCTCCCAAGTAATAGTATTATTTAAGGACCAATCAAAACGTTTACTTTGCTCACGGTTTACACGATCATCTGTTTCCGCTTGCCAATCAGGATGTTCTGATGATCGGTAGTAGCGATCATGAAAATACTGTAAACGCGGTGATACGTTAAACGAATAAGTAATTCCTAAGGGTAAAGTTACTTTGGCTGTTAAAATAGAATTTAAAACTGTAAAACCTTTATCCAAGTCAAGATATTGGCGATCGTAATCAAAGTTATATCCTTTCCAATAAGCATTTTCACCCATAGGATGAGGCACTAGTTCCCCATTTTCATTATAAGGAGAAGTAAATGGACTATTATCCAATATTTGGCTTTCCCAATTAGTTGCAATATCCCCATCTGTACGATTCTGAAAATTAATGTTTGCCCCTACATTAAGCCAAGAAGTTATTTGGGCATTAAGTTTCATATTTGAGCGTATTGCACTATACTCATTACCTCTTGCTACCCCTTCGTTAGAAAGATAACCTAATGAAAGATAATAATTCACTTTTTCATTATTACCTGAAATGCTGACGTTATAATCTTGATTCAATCCTGTATGGAAAGAATGATCATACCAATCAAACGTTTTGCCTAATAAAAAATTATTTAATGTTATATCACTAGCTTGTAATCCCAATCTTCTTCCCCAAATCTCCTCTGTACTCATCGAACCATCTTGATTACTTTGAGCTTTCCAAGCTTCCAAAGTAATGCCATACTTATTCAAATTAGTTTCTGTAGGACGACTATAATAACCAACAGGAGTATTTCCTGTCTGATAAGCTTCATAATTTCCTGTTTGAGCATTTATACCATAAGTGTCTGTCGTATAAAAATCTTCACGATATTTTAGATATCCATGAGAGTCATATACTTTCCGGCTATCACCAATAGTAACGAAGCCTATATTTGCACTAAAATTGATAACAGGTTTTTCCGAACGTCCTTTTTTTGTCGTTACAATAATTACTCCATTAGCAGCTTTAGCACCATAAACCGCAGCAGAAGAAGCATCTTTTAGCACATCAATCTGACTGATATCATTCGGATTGATTTCAGACAATTCTCCATAAAAAATCATACCGTCCAATATAATAAGTGGATCGTTATGTCCTCCATCTGAATAAACAGAACGTTGACCACGAACTTGCATGGAGCCACCACCTTTAGCAGACCCATCAAATCCAATCCGCAAGCCAGCAGTACCACGCAAAACATCTTGTACAGTTTTCGGAGCTTCATTAGAAAGTTCAGCCGGACGAATCTGAGAAACTGCACCTGTCAAATCCTTTTTCTTCATTGTACCATAACCTACCACCACCACTTCATCCAACATCTCCGAATCTTCCTTCAATACTACATTAATTTCTCTCTTCCCAGAAACTTTCACTTCTTGAGAAACATACCCGATATACGTAATCTGTAAAACGGCTTCTTTCGGGGCATCCAACACAAACCGCCCATCTATATCTGTTATCGTACCTATTGACTGACCTTTAACCATTACATTGGCACCGATTACCGGCTCGCCATTCGCATCTTTCACAATACCTGTCACTTTATTTGCCTGTTGGACAGCTTCCCCGTCTTTCGCCTTACTCATCAGCATGATATTCTTACCCTCCATGGCATAATAAATATCAGTACCTTCAAAAACCTTATTCAGCACTTCGGCTACAGATTTGTTCTGCGCATTCACCTTCACATTGCGCTTCAGATTCACCTCGTTCACATTATACACAAACAGATAATCTGTCTGTTTTTCTATTTCACTGATTACCTTGCCTGTTGACACGTTATCCGCCACAACAGTCACCTTCATTGTCTGAGAATAAGACTCAGTGGCAAAGGCTGTTCCGGCAAAGACAAACAGAGCTAAGAGTGTGTTTCTCATCATACGGAATAAATGTTTAATTTCTACAATAGATTCCTGATACAAAATATTTTTCATATATTTGCATTACTAATTTTAGGTTCAACTTAAGATTATTTGAGAAAAAATTGTCAATGCGTCATTGACATTCCATGGGATGGTGTTGCAGCACTATCCCATTTCTTTTTTAGACCAGGTGTGTTATTTCATAGGCATATTCTTTTTTAAGGGTTAATTAATTGTTATCACATTTGTCTCATCATCCTTTGTATAAGTAAACTTATTATTGAGTTTCAAAACTTTCAGTACGTGTTCCACCCCATCTTTCGTGCGGAATTTACCTGTATAACGGTTTTTTAGAATCCGGGTATTATTTACCACAATATCCACCCCATAATACAGTTTCAGTTTCTCTATCATATCACGTACGGATATATCATTGAAACAAAGCAAGCCCTCACGCCACAAAAAATAATCAACCTCCTTGATGCGTCCTTTCACCAGTCTGTTGCCTTTCAAGCTGGCCATCATGTTCGGTTCCAGCCTCATTCCACTGTTATTCGAACCGGGCACTAAAATTTCTACAGCACCTTCCAACAAAGAAGTTTCCCATACGCTATCCGCTGCATAAGCCATTACATTGAACTCTGTACCCAGCACCTTCACATTACATTTGTTCGTTTCTACAATAAAAGGCTGTTCCACATTCTTTGTCACCGCAAAGTAACCCTCACCATCCAATTTCACATTTCGGATATTCCCTTTGAAACTTCCCGGGAAAGTCAAGGTACTGCGTGAGTTCAACCAAACCTTCGTACCATCCGCCAACATCAATTCCGCCCGTTGACCCGCCGGCACATAAATAGACTGCCATGTTTTGTCTTCCGGTACCTGATGTTTTCCTATCCAATAATGTGTACCCAACAAGACGATCGCCAATACCGCTGCTATCTTGGCAGCTTCCATACATACTCCGCGTAACGAGAAATGTTTCCTTTCCCGGCTATTCTCCTCCGCCACAGGTTCCGTACGCCACAATGCCATGTCATGCAACCTCCGTTGTGCCATATATTCACGCATGTTCTCAGGATTTTCCTGTATCCATTCGGTCACACGCTGCTTTTCGGCTTCAGTAGCATTTCCGGCTATATATTTTTGCAATAATTCAGGATTCATATTCTATGCTGTTTTATTAGAAACGACTCAAGAAGAAACTACCCTAAAAGAAAATGAAGAAAAATATAAAAAAATCATTTTTGTCCTCAAAAACATCCGTATCCCCATCCGGTCAGGCTTAATAATAAAAGAAGAAATAAAATAAAGGAAGATAATCTTTTAAAGTCACCCGCAGTACTTTCAATGCTTTTGATATATGATATTCCACCCCCTTTATAGAGATTTCCATCTCTTCGGCAATCTCTTTATTGGATTTATTTTCAAAACGGCTCAAAATAAATGCCCGTCGCGTCTGTTCCGACAAGGTACTTAAAGTAGCACTGATGATTTTTTCCACTTCTTCCGAAAAAATCTCATCAGGATTGCACGCTTCCAAGGCAGACATACGGATAGACAATTCCTGTTGTTGCCAGTCGGCCATCACTTCAAAAGCACTGCGTTTTACCTCCTCGTGCTTTAGATAGTCCAAAGCCTTGTTCTTCAAAATTGTCAGTAACAATGGTAAGATATATTTCTCTTCAACAGGCTCGGCCTTCAACTTTTCCCACAACTTTATTAATGCCTCGGAGGCAATATCTTCTGCCGCCAAATCATTATGAACGTATGATTTGGCAAAGAAAAAAGACTTCTTATAATAAGAGGTATAGATATCATTAAAAGAATTTCCAGGCATTTTGCTCATTTGTATATCGGTTGTGCTTTTCATCCATATTACGATGGTAGAGCAAAGTTAGCAATAAACCTTCGATAAAAACAAAATTATCCTGTTAATTCTTTCCCTTATATGCTATGAGCTTGCCTTATATGCAATCGCCCTCCACCGTCAGACCAAGTGGCAAAAAGGAAAAGTTGCCATAGATATGAAATTCACGGACAAACACCCCTATGCTGTCCGACCGGAAGGAAACTTTCAACTGCAAAGTATCTCCCGGAGCAGCATGAAACTTGGAGCATCTCGTTTCCGGACAATCCCAAGAAGAAACAATGTAATAAATATGTAAACTGTCACTTCCCATGTTTTTATAGATAAAAACACCACCACTAAAAAAGTCGAACAAACAAATCGCCAAGCAATATTTTTCATTTATTTCCCCTTATACGATTCCCCCTGAAAAATCCTTCAAAAGCTTCAGTCCTCCCGCAAACCCTTTGCAGGAGGGCGTTCCGGCTGAAGGATCACACCGGGAAAAAGTATCAGGCCGCGGAAGAATCCTTCAGCTTCACCAGCCGGTACACATTGCCATACTCGGTATGAACACGCTGTATCCCTAATGCAACCATCATCCTGCCCAACCGGTTCGGAGTCACCCCACGCATGGCCGCCGGATAATGTTTCTGCAAATAATTGAACAAATCCGTCGTGGTATAGGGCTTGGACAACTCCCCTTCCTGCGGCATCCGGAAACAACGCAAAAACAATTCCTGTTCGGCAGGCATTTTATAAAAATTCCGGTTGCTGTGCTGTATCTCCTTTTCTTCCTCTTCCGAGAACCAGTAACGCTCTCCTCCGGCCAGCTCCGCTTTCAGCTGGGCGAACAGCTGCGCATGATCGGGCGGTGTGCAGTCAATCTTGCCGTCCACTTCCGCACAAAGGAAACGGCGGCTTCCTGTGGGATCAGTCAGCAGGTCCGTCATATTGGACGTACCGATGAAAGAGGCGATACGGGGCAGATGACTGAATGCCGGACGATGTGCCCTGCGGAAAGTCAGTGTGGTCATCTGCATCAGATTCTTCAAGGCAGGCATCTGTCCGGCACGGTACTTATCGAACTCATCCATGTTGATCAGCCCGAAAAGCGAAAGTTTCTGTTCACATCCACTCTCGCTCGTCAGGTCGAACTTGTCTATATAATAAGGTGTAAGTTCCTTGGGCATCAAAATCTTGCAAAAAGAAGACTTGCGCTTCCCCTGCTCACGACTCACCAACATAGGCGCCACCGCATTGGCACAATCCTGCGCCTGCCCCAGCCATTGGGCGGCAACACCCAGCATCCAACGGTGAAACCCTTTCACCCACATCGGCTTACGCGATATACGCACAGCCAGCGGAGTAACACGATCCACCCCGTCCCATTGAGGCAAGTGGCTCATATAATGTAGAAAAGGATGATAGTTTTCCACCTTTTTGGAATGGAGCAGACGGCTCACATCCTTATCCCAGCAGTTGATGCCACCGGTACGCGCCTCCAGGCAGAATGTATTCAAATCACGTTGAGCCACCATGGCATACTCTTCATCCGGCACCTCTTTCCCACGATACTCCGTCTGTTCGGTGAGAAGATTGTAACGGAAATCATACCGTGCGGTCAAGAAGCGTTGCAAGGCATCCAGCATATTCTCCGGCTTCTTGCGCCCCGATTTGCCAAAAGCCGCCTTTTCATCGATAGTTTCTGCCATACCAGCTGTTTCGACAGCCGCTGGAAGAACAATATCATCCACCGTTTCCGTAGCCATTGAAGGCAACACCCCTTCCGCATTTTCGGTTTGCCCCACCGACTGCCCGGTAACCGGAGCCGTGCTTTTTCCCACGCATCTCCTCATTTTCATACTCTTTTTGCACCAACTCAGTAAATTTTCCACTAATTTTTTCATCCTTTTTCATTATTTGGGGTTGTGTAATATCACAAAGATAACACTCAAAATGCCCTTTTACAAGCATTTACCCCACACTACCGCAAAAAAGTGACTAAGCGAAAATAACTGGGAAATTATTCGTTTTTATCAAGACTATTTCATACTTTTGCACCGTCAAGTTAATCGTTTCACTATAATGATGAAGTTTCATCACCTAAGTGATACAACTTCATCACTCAAGTGATATTATTTCATCACTAAAGTGAAACGATTAACTTGAAAGGAAGTTGCAGCAAACTCTTCCGTACAAGAAAGCATAAACAACCGGATAAAAACAAATAAGCGAATGGCTATCAAATTTGAATTTTATGAATCACCCAATACGATAGGTACGCGCAAGAAGCGCTATCACGCCCGTGTAGTAAACTGGCAGCGCATCAACACCGACTATCTGGCGCGGGAAATACAGTACGGCTCCTCGCTCACCGTGGCGGACATCAAGGCAACCATTATCTCGCTCAGCGAGAAACTGGCCTACTACTTGAAGGACGGTGCCCGGGTACATATCGAAGGAATAGGATATTTCCATATATCGCTTACCTGCCCCGAGACACGGACACCAAGCTCCACACGTGCCAACAAGGTGAAATTCAAATCGGTGACATTCCGTGCGGACAAATACCTGAAACATCAATTGAGCGACGTCAAGACCGAGCGTTCGAAATACAAGCCGCACTCCATGCCGGTAACCAAAGAGAGTATAGACGAGGCACTGACGGAATACTTCCTGACAAACAGCGTGCTGACACGCCGGAAGTTTGAATCGTTATGCGGACTGACACGAGCTACCGCGGGACGTTATATCGCTCAGTTGGCGAAAGATAAAAAACTGCGCAATATCTCCATTCCGCGCAACCCCATCTATGAGCCGATGCCGGGATTCTACGGAAAAGAGAAATTGCCCGAACCGGAGAACGAAACGGAAAACGTATCGGCAACAAACGACACGGACCTGACAATAAAGTAAATATACAACGAAACAATATAATAGAAAACTTCTACAAACGAAGCTCAAACCATAAAGAGCTGAAACTTCTACACTAGGCTGAAGGAATTCCGGGAGGAAATCCTTCAGCCGCTTTTCTTTATTGACGGGCGTTTGCGAAGGGGCTGAAGGATTTGAAGGAAAAAACAAGGGAAACTCAGGGAGAGGTACTTTTCAGCCCACCAGCCATACCAGCATGGGCAAGTAATCCTTTAAGGAAACACGAAGCAGCTTCAATGCCTGCTGGATGCGGTAAGCCACCGTCTGTGGCGACACATCCAGCACTTCAGCAATTTCTTTATAACTCAGTTCCTTAAAGCGATGCATCACAAAGGCTTCCCGATAACTGTCGGGCAGAGCAGCCATCGCCTCCTTTATTTTCCGGTCCAATTCCTCAAAACGACCATAGTCCACTTCACACAATGCCGCCTGTGTCCGCTCATAAAAGGCAGCTTCCGCCTTGGTTTTCACCTGTTCCCGCGTCAAGTGGTTCAAGACCCTCCGATAAGTCATTTTGAACAAATACTGATTCAATGAAGACTCGATTATCAAATCCCCACGATTCTCCCACAGCCATAACATCACCTCCTGAACAATCTCTTCGGCATCTTCCAGCGACACCAAGCGGTGAGCATAGGCACACAGCATAGGATAGTACCTTCTGAATAAATGGTCAAAAGAATTACCATCCCCCTGTCGGAGAGCATTAAACAAAGACAAGTCTTCCACGGTATGATTCATAGTATAATAACTGTTTTCCTTGTGTACAAAGATAGTTGTTTTTATCGGAAAAAACTTTTTTTTAAAAAAAAGCATTTTTCGTTTAGATACCTTTCATTCTCGCTTGTCTTAATAATATAAAGGAAAACATTAAAGTATAATTCATGGAAAACCATACCGATATAGAAACTTTGTTGACCAAGTATTTCGAAGGAAACACCACTCCGCCGGAGAACGAACAGATAGAAGCCTGGCTGAATGCCGATGAGGAGCATTTGCGTATAGCCAAGCAGCTGAATACGCTCTATCTAGCTGTAGACACACAGCACATCACAAAGAAGATAGATACGGAAAAGGCATTAGACAAGGTAAAAAGCAGAACAAAAGTTAGAAACCTGTCCTGGTGGGGATGGACACAACGCATTGCGGCCATCCTGTCCGTTCCCCTCCTGATAGGTGTATTGGCTCTGTATCCGGACAGACAGCAGCCGGTAATCACCGCTCAAATGGTGGAAATAAAAACCAATGCAGGCATGACTACCTCCGTCCTGTTACCGGACAGCACGGTAGTTCACCTCAATTCGGAATCCTCCCTCCGCTATCCCACCTTTTTTGCCGGCGATGTACGCCAAGTGGAATTAAACGGTGAAGCTTATTTCGATGTGACCCAACACCCCCGGAAACGATTCATCGTTTCCACCCCTCACCATTCGCAGGTGGAAGTGTACGGAACAAGTTTTAATGTGGAAGCATACGGTAATGAAACTCCCATTTCCACCACGCTTATCGAAGGCAGCGTAGGGTTTATTTATAAGAATAGCAAAGGAAAATTTCAAAAGAGTATGCTCTCCCCCAGACAGAAGCTGGTTTATTCTCCACAAACCGGAGATATCAAGTGCTACGCTACCTCGGGCGAATCGGAGATTTCATGGAAAGACGGCAAGCTTATCTTTAATGACACTCCGCTGGATGAAGTGCTGCACATGCTTGGAAAGCGGTTCAATGTGGAATTCGTATTGTCCAACAAGGGGCTGAAAGGCTGTTCGTTCACAGGAACATTCACCCATCAGCGTCTGGAGCGTATTATGGAATATTTCCGGATTTCTTCCCACATACGCTGGCGTTACATTGACAGTGCAGATATAAAGACGGAAAAGCTGAAAATAGAAGTGTACTAATATACGTTTAACCCTTAATTTAAATACTAGAAAAATGAACAGACAACAGGCTCCCTAAACAAAAACATACGGGAGGATATTGGCGTATCACCCCGTATGAAAAAATCATCTTTCCATGCTTGTTTGGCGACAAGCAAAGACAACATTTTATTCACTTTATCTCAATTACAAAATTATGAAAATTTATTTTAGCGTCCAATTATTATGGATGATAAAGTCGTGTAGGTTAATCTTAAATAAAACTCCATTACCTATGAAACTGAGTGTACTCTTTTTAATCTGTTCGCTAAGTATGACTTATGCGGCAGAGTCGTATGCGCAAAAGACCATGATCAGTCTTGAAGTGCGTAATGAAACAGTTGGCACTGTGTTGGAAAAGCTGAAAAAAGAATCGGGGTTTGATTTCTTCTTCAACAATAAACACGTAGATCTGAAACGTATTGTATCAGTTTCGGCAAACAACAATAATATCTTCAAGATATTGGATCAGATTTTCGCAGGAACGAATGTGAAGTATTCGGTGCTTGAAAAGAAAATCATTCTTTCTACTGAGATTGTGCAAGGAATACAGCAAGAACAAAATAAGGTGACAGGTATTGTGAAAGATGCGAATGGCGAACCGATAATCGGTGCCAATGTCATCGTAAAAGGCCAGTCAACTGGTACAATCACAGATATAGACGGGCGGTTCGTTCTGGATACTCCCAAAGATGCCGTTTTACAGATTACTTATATCGGGTATGTTTCTCAAGAAGTGAAAGTTTCTGGAAAGAAAGAACTTACCGTCGTATTGAAAGAAGACACCAAGACCTTGGACGAAGTGATCATTGTTGGATTCGGTACACAGAAGAAAGTAAACTTGACAGGTGCCGTAGGACTTGCTACAGCAAAAGAGTTGGAATCTCGTCCTGTAACATCAGCTATCCAAGCCTTACAAGGATTGGTTCCAGGCTTGCAAATATCAGCTACAACTGGTGAAATGGACAAAAACTTGGATATTAATATTCGCGGTAAAGGTACTATCGGTGATGGCTCTAATGGTGCCCCTCTAATCTTAATTGATGGCATGGAAGGCGACTTAAATACCGTAAATCCACAAGATATTGAAAATATCTCAGTTTTAAAGGATGCCGCAGCTTCTTCTATTTACGGTTCACGGGCTCCATTTGGGGTTATTTTAGTAACAACTAAAAGCGGTAAAGCAGGAAAAGTTTCTGTAAACTATAATAATAGTTTCCGTATATCAAATCCTATCAATATGCCAGAAATGATGGATTCATATTCATTTGCTAATTATTTTAATTATGCTTCTATGAATAAAGGTAGCGGCCAGATATTTAGTGATATCTTAATGCAAAAGATGCTTGATTATCAAGTTGCTGGTGGTTCCAATACAGGAGGTTTAGAAGCCTCCTCTAATGGACAATGGGGAAAACCCCAATATGACCCTTTCACCACAGCGTATGCAAATACAGATTGGTATAACGAAATATACAAAAATAGCGTTTTCTCTCAAGAACATAATATAAGTTTGACTGGAGGTACTGACAAAAATTCATTTTATGCTTCATTCAATTATTTAGATCAAAGTGGTTTATTACGTCATGCTAATGATGGTATACAACGATATAATGCTACTTTAAAAGCGAACTCAGTTTTAACTTCTTGGCTAAAATTTAATGCAAATATACGTTTTACAAGAGTAGATAATTACAGACCAACTTATTTCGGTGATTCTTTTTATGATCTATTTGGTCGCCAAACATGGCCGAATTTACCTGTTTATGATGCTAATGGTTATTATTTTGATAATAATGCATCCAACCCTGCTATGAGAATGGCTATGGGAGGAAATCGGGAAAAACAGACTGATCGCCAATATTATCAAACTGCATTATTGGTTGAGCCTATAAAGAATTGGATTACTCATATTGAATTAAATTATAGTATATTGAATGAAAGAAGCAAAGAAACATCTTTGCCTGTATACAATCATGATGTTAATGGCAATATTGTTGATACACATGGTACTTCCAGCTTATATCAAGATGACAAGAAAGAGAATTATTTAAATCTCAATGTTTATAGCGAATATACACATTCATTCAATAACTCACATAATTTTAAGGTTATGGCAGGTTTCCAAGCGGAAGAAATGAAACAAGACTTTTGGTCTACTAAAAAATATGGCTTAATGATTGACGGACTGCCTCAATTCGATTTAACCACTGGTACTGATGGCGTAGGAAACATAAAAACGTCTGAGGTTAAAGGGTATCATAATGAATGGGCTACTGCCGGATTTTTCGGGCGTCTTAACTATGATTACAAAGGACGTTATCTAGCCGAGATCAACATGCGATATGATGGCACTTCCCGTTTCCGTCATGAAAGTCGTTGGCAATGGTCTCCTTCATTTTCATTAGGTTGGAACATTGCTCAGGAAAAATTTTGGGAGCCCCTGACTGATGTAGCCAATATATTGAAATTACGTGTTTCTTACGGCGAATTAGGTAACCAAAACACAGAAAAATGGTATCCCACTTATCGTATAATGAATTTAGGTGCTTTCAATGGAACATGGCTGGATGATGGTAAAAAAACTAATACAGCTAAAGTTGGCGATTTAGTAAGTAATACATTAACTTGGGAAACAGTACGTACTTGGGACATCGGTTTTGATTTTGGTTGTTTTAATAATAGATTAACAGGATCATTTGATTATTATACCCGATATACAGACAATATGGTCGGGCCAGCTCCTGAACTACCAGCAATTTTAGGTATTGGCGTACCCAAAACAAATAATTGTGATTTAAAAACGAAAGGTTGGGAGTTGTCTATATCATGGAGAGATCGCTTAAAAAATGGTTTAGGATATGGTATTAACTTTATGTTATCTGATGCAACAACTATCATAGACAATTATCCAAGTAATAATACTCATTCCATTGACACTTATTTGGCAGGTCATGAAATAGGCGAAATTTGGGGGTTTGAAACAGTTGGTATTGCTAAAAGTGATGCCGAAATGCAGACTCATCTTGAAAAAGTAGGCGGTCAATCTGCATTAGGCTCTAAATGGTCTGCAGGAGATATTATGTATGCAGATCTTGACGGTAAGCCAGGTATAACTGAAGGAGCTCGTACTCTAGAGAATCACGGTGATTTAAAAATAATTGGCAACAATACTCCTCGCTATTTCTTTGGTATAGATCTGACTGCTGATTGGAAAGGGTTTGATATCCGTTGTTTCTTTCAAGGAGTTCTGAAACGTGATTATTGGCAAAACGAAGCAAATGGTGGCTATTTTTGGGGGGTTCTAGGTAATAAAAATCAATGGCATTCTCGCGCCTATAAAGAACACGGTGATTACTTCCGTGCAGAAGCATTAGGCTTACCAGGACATGAAATTCCTGCCAATCTGAATGCTTATTATCCTCGCCCTATATTTGAAGAAGGTGGTAAAAATCAAAAACCTCAGACCCGCTATCTACAAAATGCGTCCTATATACGCTTAAAAAATCTTCAAATTGGATATATTTTACCAACTACATGGATACAGAAAGCGGGAATAACCAAATGTCGTTTGTTTGTTTCCGGTGAGAATCTTTGGACAGGAACCTCATTATCTTCTCTATTCGATCCAGAAACTATCAGTGGAGGCAAAGGTGGTAATTCCTATCCTTTATCAAGAACTTGGTCCTTTGGTTTAAGTTTAACCCTTTAATTATTGATACATTATGAAAAATAGAAAATATATTATTTCATTAGCACTGATGTTGATAACAGGATTTACATCATGTGAGAACTTTTTAAATAGAGAACCTGAGTCGACAGTTTCTCCAGAAAACTATTTTACCAATGCCGCTCAACTAAAAGCCTACTGTGACGAACTTTATCCAAATATTTTGCCATCGCATGGTTCAGGCAACGGTTATGGTATTTTTGCCCAAGATGCTGGAACTGACAATCAGATAAAAGAAGTTGCAGAAAACAAGTATACCAAAGATTTGTGGAAGGTTCCTAATTCCGAAACAAATGATTGGAATTTTGAAACGATCTACCGCCTTAATTTTTATTTTGCTAATGTCTTGCCTAAATTTGGTGAAGATATGAATGGCTCAGGGAATACCATAACAGGAGATTTAGCTGATATTAAGCACTACATAGGTGAGATGTATTTTCTACGTGCCTGTGAGTACTTTAAGCGTTACCAAAAATTTGGTGATTTTCCTATTGTAACTGCTCCTTTAACAGATAGCAAAGAAGCATTAATAGAAGCAAACAAACGTATGCCACGTAACGAAGTAGCCCGTTTTATTTTATCAGATTTAGACAAAGCCATTAAACTACTGGAAGCAAAAACAATGCCAACAACCCGAATAGGTAAAGATGCTGCTCTTTTATTCAAATCACGTGTTGCTTTATTTGAAGGAACTTGGTTAAAATATTTTAAAGGTTCTGCTTTTGTTCCTAATGGGCAAGATTGGCCAGGAAAATCAAAAGATTATAATGCTAATTATGAATATTCTAGTGGAAGCATTGATAATGAAATCAATTACTTTCTAGATATTGCTATGCAATCTTCTAAAGAAGTGGCCGAATCATACAAAAATAAATTAACAATCAATACAGGTACGCTACAGCAATCAGCAAATGACCCCACCAATCCCTATTTTGATATGTTTGCACAAGAAGATCTTTCTTCTGTCCCTGAAGTTTTATTATGGCGTGATTATGCTCGTGATCTTGTAATGCACAATGTAAATGTATCTGCAAATCGAAATAACGATGCAATTGGTATAACACGAGCATATGTAAACAACTTCTTAATGGCTGACGGAACTCCTGTATATACCCATGGCAATTATACAAATGGAGATGGGTATTATCAAGGTGATTGTACTATTCATAATGTAAAACAGAATAGAGATTCACGACTGGTTATATTTCTAAAAGAACCTGGCCAAATAAGTATTCTATACCCGGATATTGAAGGTACACATGCATGGATGGAGGAACCTTACCCTCCAATTACAGCATCAACAGAGAAATATATCACTGGATATGCTTTACGTAAAGGCGGGTCATTCTATCAAAAATATTATAAGAATAGTTGTGGTTATACAGGGGCAATTAGTTATCGTGCAACAGAAGCTTTATTAAATTATATGGAAGCTAGTTATGAACGTACTGGTGCTTTAGATGCGTCGGCTCGTGAGTATTGGCAACTTATTCGCCAACGAGCTCACGTAAATACAGATATTGACGCCACTATTGCCACAACTGATATGAATGAAGAGGCAAAGAATGATTGGGGTGCATATTCTAGTGGGCACATATTAACAGATAAGATTTTATATAATATACGCCGTGAAAGGCGTTGCGAGATGTTAGCGGAAGGGTTACGCTATATGGACTTATGTCGCTGGCGTTCTATGGATCAAATGATTTCTATTCCCTATTTTGTGGAAGGCATTCATTTATGGAAAACTCCGATGCAAGATTGGTATACTGATTTATTAGCTGATGGTTCTGATAAAGCAACGGTATCATCACCTAATATCAGTGAATATTTACGTCCGTATCAAAAAACGAATAAACAAAATTGCTATGATGGATATGTATGGCTTATGGCTCATTATTTAACTCCAATCATGATAAAGCAATTTTTATTAACAGCATCTGATGGGACATCAATTGAAAACTCTCCACTATATCAAAACCCATATTGGCCAACTATTGCAGATCAACCTGCAGAAAAATAAATAAATATATATGATAGCAGGGATTTCTATTTCTCTGCTATCATATCAAGAACTTAAGAAACGTAGTTATTCTATTATTTTATCTATAAAAAAAACATCATGATTTTGCAAAAATTATTATTTTCTTTGATTATGCTGTTGACTTTTACAAGTGTAAATTGTCAACAACTTTATGTAGGTACAAATTACCATCCTCATGACTTAAGTCCACAACAATACATCCGAGATATCAAACTCATGAAAGAAGCCGGTTTTACAGTCGTGCGCATGGGACATTTGGCATGGGACAGTTATGAACCAGAAGAAGGTGAATTTAAATTTGAATGGTTTGATAAGGTGATGGACCAAATGGCAGATGCAGGTATAAAAGTAATATTAGATATTGCAGTTAGACCTGCACCATTGTGGCTGCATAAAAAATATCCATCCATTAATATTGTAGATACTGAAGGAAATATTCAATATCCTAATACTAGATATATGGAAGATGTAGGAAATCCAATATTTCAGAGTTATGCCTTGCGTTTTACTGATGAAATGACAAAACATTATGGAAATCATCCTGCATTATTGGCATTTGGAATTGATAATGAACCAAGTGGTGGAAAGGTGTCTTACTCCGAGGAAGTAAAAAACAGGTTTATATTTTGGTTAAAACAGAAATATAAGACAACAGATGCGTTAAATAAAGCATGGGCTGGACAACGTTGGTCTAGGAAAATCAGCCAATTTGATGAAATAGGGTTACCTATCTTAAACGACGCTATCCGTGGAGGAGCCCCTGAACGCAAACTAGACTTCCAACAATTCCTATCAGATGAAATCAACAATTTTTATTTCAAAATGATAGATATCGTCAATCAGAATGCGCCTGATGCACTTACAAACACAAATGCCTGGTATTACTGTGAATCAGACAAATATTATGATTATGCCCCGATGGCTTATTCTGGAAAAATGACTCGTGAAGGAAATGGTTTCTATCCCGGAATGTCATTACTTTCAGATAATGGAATAAAAGATGCATTATTTGGTATTACACGAATACAGTATGAAAGTAAAACTCCATTTTGGTGTAATGAGTTTACTTCAATGACAGCCGTTCCCGGAGCAATTAGAAAACAAGCTTATTTGACATTGATGTATGGAAATCAAATGATATGTGGCTGGACATGGCAAACAATGAATGGTGGAGAAGAACAATATCTACAAGGTATGATGGATTGGGATGGAAAGACAAATAGTAAATATGAAGAATATAAACAAATTGCACAAGAATTCAAAAAAATAGCGCCATGGTTCCCTTATCAATTAAAAGCTGAAGTAGCTTTAGCTTATACCTTTCCAAGTCAGGTGGCAAGCAAGGCAAGACTCTATCCTGCCGATGTTCATGAAAAACAAGTGAGACAATGTTTTGACTTGTTTTATGACCGGAATATGGATGTATGCATGATAGATCCGGAAAGAAGTTTTCTAAATTATAAATTACTAATCATCCCTGGCATGTCTATCATTAATGAAACAACAGCTCTCAAAATTCGAAAGTTTATTAAGGAAGGAGGAACCGTTGTTATGACAAGTCGTTCAGGAATGGTAGATGAAAATGGCAAAGTAATTACAACAACTCAACCTGCTTACTTAAATGACGTATTTGGTATAAGGATAGGGGGCTACAATGAAACAAAAATAATTAATGAGATATCAAAACTATCGTACAAAGACAAATCGCTTAAAATCACTTATAGAAATAATGATATAGAAGTAGAATCAAGTAAATATGACTTAATTGAACCCCAAGGAGCTACTGTTTTAGGAAATATATCTAGTTTAGATAAAGACTATCCTATTGTTACCTCAAATATCTATGGAAAAGGGAGGGCTATTTATATTGGTTTATCTGCAAATTCAAATTTATTGAGCCCTATTATTGATAGCTTGATTGCTGAACTAAATTTGAGAAAAGGTCCTGAAATGCCAGTTGGTATCAAAGCCAGACAAGTAGATGACAAACATATCTTACTATTTAATATGACGAATGAGCCTAAAGAAATCAAATTAAATAGTAAAGCCAAAAGTATTCTTTTGGAAAAAAAATATGAGAACAGTTTTATAATAAAACCTCATGAACCAGATTTTATAGAAGTTGAAAAATAACAGTATCAATTACAGCTTAAAATGATTTGAACATTAATAGCATTATAAGGTTTGACTATTATAAAGGGAATATTGCAAATATACATGGTCATGTATCATAAAAAAATAAAAGGCATTAATTTTTCATAGATTGAAAATCATATCACAGTAATGCCTTCTTAGTTCCTCGTACTATTGGGAAGATAACCTTGTAAACTGAAAACTCGAAACTGTTATCTCGGAACTTAATTTGAGGATATTTTTTAGAGCTAACCATTAGAACGAATGTGTGAAAGTAATGAAATATCCTAAAAACGGGTGAGTATGTATGCTGGACCGATAATATGGGATATAAAAATCCCTATATCGGTTTGGTAATCTGCAAAACTATTAAGGAAGGATTGTCAGTTTCAAAATCCGTTAGTTTTATAAGCTACCGATAAAATAACGGATAAAAGGAATCTTAAACCTTATACAAGCCTTATAATTTACGTTGAAATTTTACTATTGTATAAAATTATTTTGTACAATAATACAGGATTTAAGACAAAATTCCATGTCCAAGTTACTTTATAATTCGGATATTTACATCCAAACAAATAAACTGGTATCAACCGAAATTCATTCTTTATATTTATATAATTTGCCCAATGAAAAACATCATTATCGCTTTCTTCTTGATGCTTGCTCCTGTCGGAGTAACAGCCCAATATCAGAAAGCACAGGAAAAAGCTCCTCTGGTCAATGTACCTTTGGAAAATTTTGCATCACAGCAGAAAGTCCTTTTTAACTTTGGCTGGAAATTCCAGTTGGTTACAAACGAGAATAAAAATACCGATTTCGCCTCACCTGTCTTGGATGACTCTTCCTGGCGTACACTGGACCTTCCTCATGATTTCCAGTTCGAACAACCCTGGACTGAAAATGGTGGAGGTGCACGCGGATTTAAGCCCATGTGCGAAGGATGGTACCGCAAGTCTTTCCCTACCGATCCGTCGTGGAAAGGGAAACGGGTAGTCCTGGATTTCGGAGGTATCATTTATCTGGGCGATGTCTATCTGAACGGTACAAAAATAGCCTCGACAGATTATGGATATGTGGGGCTTGAAGCGGACCTTACCCCTTTTCTACGTCACGACGGAGAAAACGTGGTAGCCGTTTATGCCTCCACCGGTCCCAAGAAAGGCTCACGCTGGTACACGGGAGGCGGTCTGTTCCGTGATGTGTATCTGCAGGTGCAGAATCCCACACACATCGCCCGCCACGGGGTGTATATCACCACCCCCGAGGTTTCCTCTTCCCGGGCAACGGTAGCCGTACAGGTTGAGGTGGACGGCTGGCAGAAGCATGATGTACGGATACAGACCACCCTCCGCAATCCGGAAGGTGTCATAGTGGGCTCCGTGCAATCCAGTATGCCCAAACATACGCACCAGACCTGCACGGAAGTGAAATTACCAACGCTTACTCTGGAGAATCCACAACTTTGGTCATGTGAGTTTCCGCAGCTCTACAGTGCTGAAGTGGTGGTGACGGCAGACGGTATGGTGGTGGACAGCCTGACCGAACAGTTCGGTATCCGCAGTCTGGAATTCTCACCAGAATTCGGCTTCAAACTCAACGGGAAGAAGATATTCCTGCAGGGCAATGCCAACCATCATGATCTGGGTGCACTGGGAGCCGCCTGTTACGACAGGGCCATCGAACGCATGATGCTGCAACTCAAATCCTTCGGTTACAACTGTATCCGCTGCTCACATAATCCGTACAGTGACAGTTTTGCCCGCATTGCAGACCGTGTAGGGATACTGGTGGTGGACGAACTGACGGACAAATGGAGTGACAATGACTATTGGGGCGGACGCCAGCCGTTCACCCATATCTGGCACAAACTGATTACAGAATGGATCAAACGCGACCGTAACCGTCCATCCATAATATTGTGGAGCTTGGGAAACGAGCTTCAGATTCGTGAAGGATGGGCAGGTTTCGAAGGAACTAACGACTGGGGAATCACTACTTATAACATATTCAACCAGCTGGTAAAGAGATGGGATCATACACGTCTCACCACTGTAGCCATGTTCCCCGCCCGTGCGGGAGCTATAACTCGGCACGACAAGGAGTTCAACGACTATTTAGTACCGCCCGAACTGGCTTGCATCACAGAAGTGGCATCGTTCAATTACCAGTCGGACAAATATAATGCTTATTTGAAATACCAACCAGACCTTATCCTGTTCCAGAGTGAGGCTGAAACCAGCAACTTGTTGCAGCCTTATTATAATATGGATAAAGAGCGGATGGTCGGTATCGCCTATTGGGGTTCGGTCGAGTATTGGGGGGAATCCAATAAATGGCCTAAGAAAGGGTGGAACTACTCCTTCTTTGAGCATACCATGCGCCCCTATCCCCAGGCATATCTTATTAAAACGGCTTTCATGCCGGAGATTCCTGAAGTACATATCGGAGTGGTCGATGCGGCGGGAGCGGAAAGCGTCAGTTGGAATGATGTGATAGTGGGGCGCATGGCGCTGAACGAGTGCTGGAATCATACTCCGGGCAGCAGACAGTCACTCTTCACCTTCACTAATGCACATTCTGTAGAGTTGTTGGTAAACGGTCAGAGCATGGGAGTCCAAGAAAACGATAGAACACAGGCAAACCTGCGTAATATGATTTATTGGAAGGATGTTCCTTATGGCAACGGTGGATCTGTAGTGGCAATAGCCCGTGACAAGTCGGGCAAAGAAGTGGCTCGTCATTATATCGAAACTGCCGGAAAAGCCGTGGCACTCCGGATTGAGGCGGAAACGCCAACGGACTGGAAGGCAGACGGTATGGACTTGCAATATATAAATGTGACGGCTATAGACAAAAAAGGTCGTCCAGTATGGAACTACAACGAGCCGCTTACTTTACAAATGGTATTTACAACCGATTATTACTCAATATTTTATAGATAATAAGTCAGAAATATGGTTGTTATTTTTAATTGCACATTCTAAAAGGTGAAGATTTAACGCTTTTATTGATTATTAACTCAAAAAGGACATCAACTTGGGTCGTTTCTTCTCTTTTCCTTGCTATTCGTTTCCGATATTCCACTTTTGTTTTGGTCTATCTCATATGTACTGCAAAGGTATTGATTTTTGTTTGATATTGCTCCTTGCTTGCTCCTTGTCGTAGATTAATTTTCACACAGGAATTTTTGTTCTCTTTCTATAGGGGCTTGAAACAATCCATTTATTGGAAACAATTAAAGACGGAGCTGGTTTGCCCCAGTGCTTTTTAAGAAACAGGGCAATTATTTTATCTCCACAAAGGCTCTTGTTCCCAATTATGAGGAAAGCCTAATAAACGAGTTCTTACTGATGGGTATTTCGATAAAAGCTGCTTGAAATCTGCAACAAAAGTGTTGCCCATAGAAATGGAGTTAAGCCAATACACCACATAGCAGAGTTGCGGATAAAGTGTTTGTTCACGGAACGAGAAATCCGTAATCCATGTGTTTGGCATACGCATAGGCATCATTGGCTTGACAGGAAAGACCCGATTTGACAGTCTTGAATGATGGGCGCAGCAATTACGAAGTACGGGTCTGGGTACGGATTAAAAGGCTAAGTGATTATTTCCAGTCATTTAGCCTTTTTAATTATCTAATTTTTCCCCACATTTTCCCCACAGCTGTCTATTTATATATTTTTATATATTTTAGAAACATATTTTTCCGTAAAGTTATGTACCTTTGTCGGCAAATAAAGATATTCTCGTCAAACAAATATAAATAATATAAACATGGAAAAAAACAGAAAAAAACAAATCGTAGTTTTGAGTATAGCTTTAGTTTGCATTTTCATCTTGGTATTTTCATTGTTCCATAAATCAGCGACAAAAGATAGCGCAAATCCTCCTTTAACAAATGTTTTGACTGATAGCATTTCTCAAATTGTCTCAGCTTGTCCTGGCGAAATTGGTGTGGCGGTTATTGTTAATAACAGAGATACGGTTAAGGTCAATAATAAGAGTGTTTATCCTATGATGAGTGTGTTTAAGGTTCATCAGGCATTAGCTCTTTGTAATGACTTTGACAATAAAGGAATTTCACTTGATACCTTAGTAAATATAAATAGGGATAAACTTGACCCAAAGACTTGGAGTCCTATGCTGAAAGATTATTCAGGGCCAGTCATATCATTGACAGTGAGAGATTTGCTGCGTTATACTCTTACTCAGAGTGACAACAATGCAAGCAACCTTATGTTTAAGGATATGGTTAATGTCGCTCAAACAGATAGTTTTATAGCCACACTCATTCCTCGTTCAAGTTTTCAGATAGCTTATACGGAAGAGGAAATGTCGGCTGACCATAACAAGGCTTACTCTAACTATACATCTCCTCTTGGTGCTGCAATGTTGATGAATCGTTTGTTTACTGAAGGTCTTATCGATGATGAGAAACAAAGTTTCATTAAGAATACGTTAAAAGAATGCAAAACAGGTGTAGATAGGATAGCAGCTCCACTTCTTGATAAAGAAGGGGTTGTTATAGCGCATAAGACAGGTTCAGGTAATGTTAATGAAAATGGTGTTCTTGCAGCTCACAATGATGTTGCCTATATATGTCTGCCTAATAATATCAGTTATACCTTAGCGGTATTTGTTAAGGATTTCAAGGGAAATGAATCACAAGCGTCACAATATGTTGCGCATATATCAGCTGTAGTATATTCTTTATTAATGCAAACTTCAGTAAAATCTTAAACTGCACTTGCTTTGATAATTAATGATAAACAATCTAAAAGCACTCTAATCGTTATCGGAGTGCTTTTAGATTACTAATCAAATTGCTTCTATTATAATTTGAATCCTCTACTTTTTCTTTCTTCCTGTTGCGGCACTCTTGCTCCATATCTAAGCCTGTGCCATTGCTCCCTGAACCAGTCGGCAATCGGCTTCCTGTTTATTGTCAGGTTCAGCCTGCTTTCATCGTCAGGGTCATTTTCCACCCTTAAAATATCATCCTTTATATCAAAGTTCCGCCTGTGTTGCTCGGAATAGATTTTACCGCTACATTTCAGGGCTTCTTTTTTGACTATAAGACTTTCAGTCATTTCTTTAGAGAATCCCAGCATGGCACAAAACTTTTCCATGCGCAGCATTTCCCTGAACATCGGAAACCACCTGAAAGCCTTGTCTATGATTCTGGCGAGCCGTGACAGTTCTTTTTCTTTCATGTCAAGTTCCTGCCTGTGCATTTCTCTGAGATTGTGGATTTGCGTATCATGCTGTTTCTGCATCTGCTGTACTTGGCTCTGCAATTTTTCAATATTGGTGTTCCGTTTTGAAACCTCGTCTTGCAGTTTTTCGTTGGCACGTTCCAGTTCTTTCAGTTTTCCACTCCCGAAAAGAGAAGCAACTCCACTAGTTATGGCTGTCGCTGCCGTGGTGGCTGTCTTCTTTAACTTGTCAGTGCGTATTTCTGATTTCACCTGTTTCAGTTCCTGCTCGGCAAGATTTATCTGTTCTTCTTTGTGCCGTTTGGCTGCATCCATGCGTTGCAGTTCAGCTTTCTGCTTCTCAATGATAAAGTCGTTCCGTTCCAGATGCTCCTTACCAGTGACAGCCTTTGACTGCCCGCGTTCCATCAGCAGGATGTCGGATGCAAGGGTCTGCATCTGCATCATGTCATCGTCATTGAGCTTTCGGCTCTTTCCTGTTTCGTGGTTCATCCAGTCGAAAACGATATGGGCATGATAGTTCGGCTTGAACCATCTGTCCCCGACTTTGAAGCTTTCCCTGTCTTCCGCTTCCGGCTGACCGTTCAGCCAATGCCCTTCATCCTTGTGCAGGAAGATTTGCAGCGGTGTGATTCCCCAGCGTCTTTGACACTCCTCACCGAATTTACGCACGTCTGCCAGTGTGGTGTCCGACCTGACAAGCAGCACTCCTTCACGTATGGGGGAGCATCCCGCAATCTTGACTATTTTACCGTTCTTGCCTTTGCGTTCACGCTCCTTTTCCTGCATGGCACGTCCGGTCTTTTCCTTTACCATCTGTCTGATATTGTCATAATGCATCCGCAAATCCGGACTGCCGAAGTCGGGATTTATCCACTGTTCGTTATCGGTGGATAGTTCAGGAACGACATAGATTCTGGACTCTCCGATGTGGCGCATGTATTCGGCAGTCCTCCTGTTGTGAGCCTCGCTCGATGCGATGTTGCAGGGCTTGATATGTATGCTTGATTTTGTTGCCATAGATACTTGTTTTTTGGTTTGTACTTTATTGTTTGCTTTTCCGCTGTCCGTAAACGCATGGGGTTCTTAGGGGTGCAACCCATAAGCGGAGATTGCAAAGAGAGGGTCACTCTTTGCTCTGGGTTCTCAGGGGAGAAACGCCCTGAGTGGGTCATTAGGGTAAAACCCTAATCCCCTCGGGAGAGCCCACAACTACGTAAGCGGAGCGTGTAGTTATAGTGGGCTATATCAATGGCAAGCCATTGTCTGCAAACTCCAGCCTACGGCTTCCGCTCTCCTCCGTCAGGGAGGTTTTTCATCATCGTTGCCGATTGGAGATGCACCGACCAGCACAAGGTCTAAATCGTCTATCAGTTTTTGCAGGACGGGATTCTTCTCTATCATCCGCTGGAGGATTCTCTCAGCCTCGACCAAGTGGTTGGCTGTACTCATCACCTTGCCCTCCCGTATCTGAAAGATAATCCAATCGGCTATGTCGATATGGGCTTCTTTTTGTTTCGGGGTGGCATTCCTTTCGATGATGTCCGAAACCACCACCTTACAAAAGTACGTGCTCTCGGCTCGCTGTTTCCACTCGGCATAAGCATCGGCATCGGGAAAGAGAAGCACGGTTCGCCCTGACAGTACACGGAGTTTCTCTTCTCTCATCTGACTCTTACCACCCGTAGCCAGCCATACATAATCGGGGAAGATAGCAGAACCGATAACGGCACTCTTCTCGGATTCCACCAAGACCACCACCTTGTCGGGATGCGTTTTCAACAAGTGTTCCCCGAAAAGGCATTGGGATAGTTGCCAATCCTCTGCCAACACACGCTGCTTTTTCAATATGCTGTGTATCCAGTTCACTGCCGATGTCTGTCCTCCCTTGATACGGTGTCCGTCTTCGGGATTGTACTGCATCACCTTTCCCGTGCGTACCTTGCCCGTCCTGTCTATCTGCCAAAAGATAACAGAGCCGTCACGGGTAGCCCCCAAACGGTATTCCTCCAACAACCGCTTCAACACCTCTTTCGCCTTGTCGCCATAGTAGGAAGTAAGGAGTGTGAAGAGGAAACGGAAGAAATTGCTACGCTCGCTTTGCGACTTCTCCACATAGTGAGGGGGAATATAGCCGATGGCTGTCGGCTTACTTTGCTGCTTCACTTTCTTCTGCTCTGCTCTTTGCCTGTCAAAAGAGAAATCATTGGTAGTTCTGTGTTCAGGATGCTCTTGAAAATACTCTTTCGGAGTGTAGTGATACCCACAACCGCTTTCGTGGTTACATCTGCCGACCGATGGATGCAACGGCACATTATTTTCGTCCACGTAATAGACGAAAGAATGCCTGTCTCCGCATTTGGGGCAGGTATGCCGTGTTGCCGTTCCTTTATACTTCTGTAATGAATAATTGCCCATAGCTTAGTCCGTTTTTGATGGTTGATTGTCGGCTGTCCCATCCTGTCCCATTGTCCCACACTCTAAGGGTTGGGACAGTGGGACACTTGGGACACCTGCGTTTTTACTCTCTTTGCTGCGCTGGATGATACGGTTTACGGTGGACTTGCCACAATTCACCTGTGAGGCTATCTCCCTGACGGACTTGCCCGATTGGGAGAGTTGCAGAATTTGGCAATCCCTTTGGCTTGATTCATTGTCGCCCAATTTTTTCAAGTGTTCCTTTTCCGTGGAATAGCCCCTGAACACGAACTGCAAGAAAGCATCCACCTTGTCAATCTCGTAAACGATTACATTATCCGCATCATGAGAGAACGTGCCATAGCGCACTTTAAGCTGCTTCACATAGCGAAGCCCTCCGTCTTGGGCACTTTTTCCAATGGTGAACACGCTGTCAAAGAAATTGTAGAGCCGTTTGCTTCCGGCAAGGTCGTTGGATGTGATGGGACAATCCAAAGAGCGTTTGGGCGTATGTGCTAGGACAAGGATAGAGAGCGCATATCTCTTTTTGAGATTGTTCAGCTGAATCATCAGCCGTCCTGCGGCATCGCCTTTCTCCATGGCGCAACACAGGTAGGTAAGATTGTCAATGATGAAAATCTTGCAGTCGGTCTGCACAGCCATCTGTTCAATGCCGCCTATGATAGCTTCCTCAAAGTTGGCATCCAAAAGCTGGTTGCAGTCAATAGACACCCGATAGAGTTTGTCGGGAAAGGTGTAGAGCTCTCCATGCTCGTTGGTATAGCGGAGCTGGAACTGCTTTTCGGACAGTTCAAAGTCCAGATACAGCACATTGTCGGTTCGGGCGATGCGGTCGGCTATCTGCACGGCAAGGATGGACTTGCCCACGTTGGAATCGGCAAACAAGCAGGAGAGTTCCCCCTCGTACCAAAAGCTGTCCCACAGCGCACGGGGCGTAGGCAATAACGATGCTTCAAGAATGGTTTGGTTTGCCGTCTTGATATTCATCATGCCTACACTGTCGGGCATACCGTTATGCGCTTGGGATGCTTTTGTGAGGTCGCCACGTATCAGGTTGATATAGTTCTTATCCTCTTCCATATCATTCACCAGTTACGTGGGTTGGGCTTGCGACGGTGGGAAGAGGATAAGGACTTGTTCAGTTCCTCGTCTGACAACGGTATGGGATTCTTTCGGGCGGTTTCCAGCCACTTGTCCAGTTCGTCACGGTAAAGGCAATAGCGTTTGCCGGGCTTGGTGGCAGGGATTGTCCCTTCTGACAGTTTCATGTAGAGCGTACCCTTAGGGATACCTAAATACTCTGCTGCCTCGTCCACAGACATGGGCACGTGGGTGTCCACCGTTTTGGCATTGTTCACACTGCGCTGCTCGGCGAGCAGGCTTTTCAGGCTCATCACTTCGTCTCGAAGCTGAGCGACAACCTCGGGGAGGTCGTTGAAGGTAAGAATTGATTTTTCCATTCGCGTACTCGTCTCTTTTGTAAGACTTGGCGCAAAGGACTGAAATGATATATCCGTGAATATCTCCACGACACGTCATTGCAAAATAATTCCCGAATAATTAAGCCCAGCCATAAATGACGGGTAAAATTACTCGGGAAACGATGTAAAACAGGCGGTTATGAGTTACCGGATGGTTGTCGTTGGTGTCGTGATTATCCTAATTCCGCACATAATCCTCGGGATAGTGGAAATCAAGTTTGCCGTTTTCGGGTTCATCAATGGGAATTTCCGTCTTTAACGGCTCTACCTTGAAATTCTTGATGGTTGATAAGTCTGTATCAGCAAACGATTTCGGGAAAAGGGCTTTGATGAACTTGGCACGGTTATCCCCATTGTAGTATCTCTTGTACAGGAAACGCTCAGAGATATTCCATACGAAGTGACGGAGTGGAATGTTGTTGATGTCTTTGGTAAACGGTCTTTGTATGGGCTTCGGGGTATAAGTGTTAAGATTCATCCATTTGTCCACCTCAGTACAGATGTGGTTCACGGTTTCTTGGTCGGCAATGCGAGGCAGGTAATAATGGCAATACTCCATGACCATGCGGATGCGCTCTTCCTTTTCCCGTTGCTCTCTGCTTGCGTAATTGGCACGGTTCTTTTCGTGAAGATCCGGGGCGATAGTAAGCTCTATCGGTTGTGTTTGGATAAGTGTCTCTTCTTTTGTCGGGGATGATTCGGGTACAGGCTCAGGGACTGATGTAGGTCCAGGCACAGATGTGGCTTCTTCAAGTGTATTTTGTGACAGTTCTTCCTGCACCTCTATGGCTTCGGCAATCGTTTCTTTCTTGCCGAACTTGATTTTGTAGATTTCGTATGTATCAAAGATAAGTGTCTGAAAGGAGAGATAGAGCAACCATCCCAACAGGTTACAGCATACGAATACTATCCACCTGACAAAGTTGTCTTGGTTGAAGCTGTCCGCTATTACCAGCGTGGCAATGGAAGATATTAGGACGATGGCGAAGCCGACAAAGCCCAAGATGATGTATTTGTCCTTGATTGATGATTCCATATTTCGTTGAGAGATTGAATGTTCCTGTATTATTTTGTGCAAAGTTAATGCTATTTTTCCCAATTACTGCCCGTTATTTGCGGTTAGAACGGTCTTTTTCAATGTATTTCACGAAATGTCATCATATCATACTCTGTTTCATACTCTGAGGGGCTTATAAATGGTGGCATCAAGCCAAAAACATAGAGGGGCGATTATAGCCTTGTAGCCATAACCGCCCCTCTGAATACCTGTCAATGTGAGACATTTATGCCTCCTTGCGCTTCAAGGTTATCTTGTCCACCACCTGACACATCTGCTGCGCTGCTATCTTGGAATAGATTTGTGTGGTGGTAATGTTCTTATGTCCGAGATAGGCTTGGATGACAGCCATGTCCGTTCCCATTTCCACGTGCAGGCTTCCGAAGCTGTGGCGGGTACAGTGAAAGGTGATTTTCTTGGTTATCCCTGCTGCCGTGAGCCACCGTTGGAGTGGTCCTTGCAGCATCTTGTCCTTGAAATCCTCAAAGATAAGTCCCTCGCCCCGTTCTCCCAGCAGTCCATAGGCTTCATCACTGATGGGGTTATGCACTATTTCTTTGGTTTTCTGCATACGGGTGGTAACGAACATCCTGCCGTTGGTGTATGGTTGTATCTGCTGCCACGTGAGCTGTCTGATGTCGCTCTTTCTCAGTCCCGTAAGACAGGCGAAAAGAAAAGCTTTTTTCAAGACCTCCTCCTCACAGGGTGTTTCGGCAAGCCGTATCAGTTCCTCTTGGCTCAAATGCTCCCTGATGGTGGGAATGCACTCGATGCGGTCTAAGAAGCCGTTTGGGTTCTCCTTTATCTTCCTGTCACGGTAAGCGGTGTGCAGCACGGCACGGAAAGTTGACCAATAGCCTGCTGCGGAGTTGATGTGCAGCTTTTGGTTGGTGTGGATGGATTGGGGTGCATCAAGCAGGTATTCCATGAACTTGCGGCACAAATCCACATCCACCTCCTCAAAGGTGCATTTGCCGTTCACGAACCGCTGGAAATGCTTGTATACGTGCTGCCACTTGATATTCTTGCGGTCAGCCAGTCCTTTGAAATAGGCAAGGAAATCGCCCTTCATCTTGGTCTTGTCAAAAAAGCCGTTGTTTTCATTGAAAATGGCTTCGTAGCGCTGGTTGCGCAGGATGACCGCTTTCTTCATCATGCGTGCGTTGAAGTCCCGTTCCTGCTGGTTTGCAGGTTTGGCGAAGATGTAAATTCCTAAGGCTTCACGTGTAATCACTCTCATGGTGACATTGTCACGGTAGCCGGGATAGTAGTCAAGGCATAGTGAATACTGTGTCCCGTTCTTAATCTTGCGCTTACGCAAGGTAACTGTTTTGCATTTACTCATAATAATTATGTTTTAATTGGTTGTATACATTTTGGAGTTGTATCCATGTTTCCGATGGCAAAGGAACAACGTGAAATATCCGTGAATACCTCCACGATACATCATTTTGAAATAATTTTCGATAATCCCGATTTTTCACGGTTATTTGTTCCTTTCAGCCATGACACGCTCCACATCTGAGCGCAAAAGCAGGTTTTTCACACCCACCTTTATCTTTTCGATGTGCTTCACCTTGACGATATGGCAGATGTTGGCTGACGAAAGACCATAGATTTGCTGCACCTGCTCAACGGTATAGTAGCGTTCATCGTTCACAAGGTCAGTTCTGCGGAGTTCGTTCAAATGTGATTTGGAGTAATAGGTACGCCCGTACTCTCTTTTAGTGGGTATCTTATGGCGATAGGTGTAGGCACGGAGTGCGGTCGGCTTCATGCCGAACAGTTCCTCCACCTCCTCGGTCAGTAGCCAGTCGGTAATTTCGCTAATATCAACTGCCACACCGAAAAACTCGTCAATATGCTTCTTGCTGTAATAGTTCTTTCCTGCGATACGGCAGATGGGGATATGGTTACGCTTGGCGGAAGTGTAAAGCCATGACTGCTTTACCTTAAAAAGGGACATCACCTCCTCGCCCGAATAGAAGTCCAACACTTCTTCGCTTTCCTTTTCCCTTTTTTCTCTTTTGGCAGGTAAGGAAGATGAAGATGATTTCCTTGGTGTGGAGGTGTTGCCGGGCAGGATGCGGTGATAGGGATTGCCCTCCAACATCTGCTCGATGTCGGCTCTGCGGATGAATGCCATGCGGTTGCTGATGCGTGAGGCTTTCAGCTTGCCGATGGCTACAAGTTTGTAAATGTACTGTCGGGAACAGCCCATGAGGATGGCTGCTTTGGAAAAGGTGAGATACTCCTGATGCTGTATCTCCATCAAGGGTTGGGCGACTTTGAAGAGGTTGTTCTTCTGCATCACTCTGGCTCGTTTGGCTTCTGCCTGACAAGCCTCACTGCAATATCTTTGCATACCGCTTCGGGTTACAAAGGACTTGCCGCAAAAACTGCATTTTCTGGTTGCTTTCATACCGTTTTATCGTTTAATGGTTCATTTCTTCAATCCTATATCTCTGAAATGGTAAACGGATGTGAACGGAAGTCAACCATTGTCGCTTTTCTACACAGTGTGACTGTTTCCGCATATCGGGGCGGTTATTGTCGCTTGTCGTAAACGGTTGTAAACCCTTGTCAACTGTCTGCACGGTGTGACAAAAAACAAGCCCCGCAAATTCTCCACGTCAGAAATACGTCTCAAAAATATGTGGAAATTTGGGAAGCGACAAATGGCAACCGAAAAGTGTTAAATTTTAGAATATGCTGGTAATTAAAGATTTACACTCGGATATTTCTGATTAGTTTTGGTTGTTCTATGGTTATAAATACAAAAATCGAAGGTGCGGCACGGTTGGTGGCATTGGATAACGGGGATCATTATACGGACGAGCTCTTTCATGGCGTAACTTCCAAACGAATGTACCAGGGAAGGATGCAAATCATTCTCCGAAGCACGAAAACTCCCAGCAATGTGAAGCTGAAAATTAGTTCTGCTGATTTGAAAGAGAAACTCTCATTAAAGACTTCTTTGAAATAAAAAAGCTATATCTTTATAAAACAGGTTGTACAAATTCTAGTCTATGGTTCAGATATCAATAACTAGAACGGACTATTAGGATATTATTTACCAATGAAAAGATAAAAGAACATGATGAAATATTTACCATTCTTGTTGTTCCTCTTATTGAAAGCAGGAACAGCTACAGCTCAAAACAATTTAGTAGTCAACGGTATTCCATGGTTTGATGACAAGGGAAATATTGTCAATGCACATGGCGCTTGTATTGTGGAAGAAAACGGAAGATATTATCTTTTCGGAGAATGGAAATCGGACAAAAGTAACGCTTTCCCCGGCTTCTCATGTTATTCTTCGGATGACCTTGTAAACTGGAAATTCGAGAACATTGTCCTTAGAGTCCAACCCGAAGGCATCCTAGGTCCCAATCGCGTAGGTGAGCGTGTAAAAGTGATGAAATGCCCTAAGACGGGCGAGTATATCATGCTGATGCATGCCGATGATATGGGATACAAGGACCCTTATATCGGTTTAGCCACCTGCAAAACGATTGCAGGTGACTATCAGTTGCAGGGACCGTTGCTCTATAAAGGGCGACCTGTAAAACGCTGGGATATGGGAACCTTTCAGGACACCGATGGAAAAGGATATTTACTGATTCATCATGGCCCTGTTTATCGGTTAAGCGATGATTACCGTTCGATAGAGGCTGAAGTGGCCCACATTAAAGGCATGGGCGAATCACCGGCCATGTTCAAAAAGAACGGTGTCTATTTCATGCTTACCTCAAACCTGACCAGTTGGGAGAAAAATGACAACTTCTATTTCACGGCTCCCCAGATAGAAGGTCCTTGGACGAAACAAGGGCTGTTCTGCCCGGAAGGCAAGCTGACCTACAATTCTCAAAGTACATTTGTATTCCCACTGAAATGCGGTAATGATACCATACCTATGTTTATGGGGGATCGTTGGTCTTATCCGCATCAGGCCTCAGCCGCCACATATGTATGGATGCCTTTACAAGTGGATGGAACAAAAATATCCATCCCTGAATATTGGCAGGCATGGGACATAAGGAAGCTAAAACCGGCGGACGCTCTGAACAAAGGGAAAAAATTGTACGGGGCGTGGAAATCCAATCAAAAAGGAGACGTGTTGGAGATAGCGTTCAAAGGAACTCATGCCGCTATTGTTGGAGAAACAAACCCTCATGGCGGATATGCCAAAGTAAGTGTATTAAATGCCGAGAAAGATACTGTATATTCTTCATTGGTAGATTTCTACAGCAAGTATCCGGAAAAAGCAATTCGAATTATAACACCGAAAATGCCGAAGGCAAATTATACCTTACAGGTTGAGATAACAGGGGTACGACCGGTATGGACAGACAAAACAAAAACAATCTATGGAAGTGATGACACTTTCGTAACGATAGACAATGTCTATCACTTTTGAGCTATTCCATATCTTATGCAAAAGGGCTGAGATACAGAATGAACCATGCAAAAGACAGAAGGAATGTAACACTGGAAAATTTGAAATATAATAATTGCTAATATATTAATAACGATGAGAAATATTATAATAATGCGCAGTTTCATATTTCTAAACAGAAAAATAAGAAGATTACTTTTACTGTTAGTTACTATTTTTTTGTGTGTTAGAATGATGGGGGAAACGATTATTCCGGATTCCATTTCCAATCCCATTCGCACGGGATTCCATCCAGATCCTTCTATCTGCCGGGTAGGAGAAGATTATTATTTAGTCACCTCATCATTCACATGGTTTCCCGGACTTCCCATTTATCATAGCCGTGACCTGACTAATTAACGGTATGACGGATAATGATGGCATCTGGGCACCCACTTTGCGTTATCATAATGGAACATTCTATCTTATTACCACAGCTCATGGCTGCGGTGGCAATTTCTACATGACAGCCAAGAATCCGGCCGGTCCCTGGTCGGATCCGGTGTGGCTGAAAGATGCTCCCGGCATTGACCCTTCTCTTTTTTTTGATGAGGACGGACGCTGTTATTATACAGGCAATCGCTGGGATTTTAAGAGCGCATGGCTTGCCCAGTGTGCCGTATGGATGCAGGAACTGGACCTCCAAAAAAGATGTCTGGTCGGAGAACGAAAAACATTGGCCTATGGTCATGCGGCTAATGCAAAGTACGCCGAAGGGCCTCATTTATACAAAATAGGGAACCACTATCTATTGTTGATGGCTGAAGGAGGATCGGATTATAACCATGCTGTTACCGCCCTCACTGCTAAATCTCTCTGGGGACCGTATGTACCTTGTACCATCAATCCCGTATTGACACACCGCCATCTTGGCAAGGACTACCCTGTGCAGTCTCTCGGACATGCCGATCTGGTACAGACACCGACCGGAGATTGGTATGCTGTGTTTCTCGGTAAACGAATTGTGGAAGGAGGACTGGTGCCTTTAGGACGCGAAACCTTTCTTTGTGAGGTGAGTTTTCAAAACGGTGAACCTATCTTCAATCCCGGCATTGGTGTTATCGGGAACCGATTGAAACGTCCACTTTTACCATGGACGCCGGTGTCGAAGACAGATAAACAGAATGATTTTGAAAGTTCTGCTTTATCACCGGAATGGGCTATAATGCGTATCCCTGAGCAACCTTTCCATCATTTTGCCGATGGCAACTTGTTTTTGTCTCTCCGACCTGAGATGGCAGACAGTCTGGTATGTCCCTCCATGCTTCTGCGCCGTGTACATTCCCATAATTTTACTGCCACCACAACAATGAGTTTCTCCACCCGTCGGGCGAACGAATGGGCGGGCTTGGTTCTGTATCGTACAGCTAAAGGCTATTATTCATTACTGAAAGGAAAGAATGAAATCCGTTTGACAATCGATAAATAAAGCATCATACCAATGGTTTGAATATAAAGAAGAATAATTGTAAGTTTAATCCCCTCTTCCCATAATTTCCAAGATATTTTTAGTATCTAACACTAAAATCAACTGGAAGTTATGAGAATATGTCTGACAATTTATCAATATTAATTAAATCCGTTCCTTGCAACTATATTTAGAATACAGAAATTCGAATCGCACTTTTGCCCAGTTTGCATCCACTTATTCGTTTCTTTTTTGTACTTTAGCCTAAGCTTATCTTACATAAAGTGACAGATAAGTACAACGATAAATAATTGTTTATACCATGTATATACCACCATTTACCATATCAACCAACGCTATCAACTTGATTGCAGAAATATCTGCACAGATTGAGCGATACGCCATTCGTTTAGAGCAAAGCGATGGGCTGAGATTGCGAAAAGCCAATCGAGTAAGAACAATCCATAGTTCATTGGCCATTGAAGGGAATATGCTGTCGGAAAACGAAGTGAAAGACATTATTGATGGTAAAACGGTTATGGCACCTTTGCGGCAGATTCAAGAGGTTAAAAACGCTATAAAGACCTATGAGCTTTACGAAAAATTAAATCCGTTTGATGTAAATGACCTGTTAAAGGCACACGGTACAATGATGATGGCACTGACCGACGATGCCGGCAAATTCCGCCGTGGTGGAGTCGGTGTTTTCTCAGAAGAAAGATTGGTACACATGGCTCCTCCTGCCGATCGCGTTCCTTTTTTGATAGATGATTTATTCGAGTGGCTCAAACAGGCCAAAGACCATTTACTCATTCGCAGTTGTGTGTTCCATTATGAATTTGAATTTATTCATCCATTCAGTGATGGTAATGGGCGTATGGGCCGTCTTTGGCAATCACTAATTTTAGGCAGACTGCATCCGCTTTTTGAATATCTGCCCGTAGAAAATATGGTCTATGCCAATCAAGAAGCTTATTATAATGCAATACAGCACAGCACTGCAACAGCTGATTCAGGACCTTTCATTGAATTTATGCTTCAAGAAATTTTAAACACCCTCAAGAGACATCAAGGCAGTCTTATATCTCAGCACAATGTGATGGAAGTTCGGGATAAAGTTCGGGATAAGTTCGGGATAAGTTCGGAACAAATCATTGAACAAATCCAGTGTAATCCGGCTGTCACCCTTGATGAAATCGCAGCTGCACTCTCCGTCACCCGTCGCTCGATTGAAAAGAAAATCAAGGAACTGCGTGATGCCGGTTACATAAGACGCGAAGGAAGCAATAAATCGGGACGTTGGATAGTGAATGATGAGGTCTAATGTCTGGATGCGACATTCATCAAGCCACAAAGATACTTGTTATCAGTCGCCCATCAAAAGCCAGGATTCATAAAACCATTGACTAAGTTTATCAAAAGAATTATATTCCTTTTAGCCTGTTTAAATTTTCATCAGCATTGTCATTCTGAAATGAAAACAAAAATTTAAACAGGCTTTAAAAACGATCATGTCACTTTCCGTGCACAGCCATATACGCCTTCACCTGTTCACTAATCTGTTTCATCCCTTTCACCGAAGGATGGCCGCTCATCTTATCAAGCCCTTTCAATTCGATGCAATCGATCTGATAATGTTTGCAAATCGTTCTGACTGATTCAGTTATCTCGTTTCCCAAACCATCATTCAACAAAAAATAAATCTCCACATTAGGATAGTAATCAATCATTGTATCCAGCATATAAGCCATGGCAGGGCGGAAAGAATACAAATCTTTTTTAGACCAATCCGCATACTTATACTCTCCTAAAGGAGATTTTGCCCAATAATCATTAGTCGCGCCAAAAATAAAAATAATATCAGGACAGCCCAATGCCTTCATCCGGGTGATGAAAGAACGGTCGCTATAATCCTCCGAACGGTAACCGGTATGGCAAATAGTAGCACCGGAAAACGAATTATTCACACAAAGACGGTAGTTGTTCTCCTTAATAAACTGATGCCACCAGGTATTACGTACAGAAACCATATCTGTCTTCCGTCCTTTAGGAGGCGTCTTCAGATACCATACAAAATTAGTATCGGGCTGAACATAGCCTTCGAAAGTGGAATAAGAATCCCCCAGAATAGAAACGGATTTCAAACCTTGAGCAATGCCCGGATGACAGAACAACGTGCAAAACAGCAGAGTTATAATATACTTTTTCATAGGTATTTGATTATTTCGCCTTCAAATATACAGCATATTTTGGTTTGACTCCTATAAAAACAACCTTTTTCTTCCCTTTACAGACAAACAAGAAGACATCGAACCGCTTTATAAAAATAAGAACAAATCCAATGGTTACAAATTCGATCTATAAACGTCATTACCTATAAGAGCCGCAAAATGAAGGCCATTTAACTTTTAAAAGACTAAGTATGACAAGAAACGCTTTTTGGGGACTGTGTATCGGGATATGTATGGCAAGCACACAAAGTGTCGCTCAAAAGATAGAAAATACAAATATCCAAACTGATAATCAAAAAAACTATACCCCATCCCATATCAATGAAATTACCAATGGGGAATCTTTATATACTGTCCGAAGCGACACAAGTCTTCATAACATCAGAACAATACAAGCAAACTCGAATCCGGAAGTATTGGATAAACTGACAGCAGAACTGAAACCGGCTATCCCCTATTTAAATGAAGTCGGTGCACAAGCCATGCCCCGGAATATCGTTCCGATCAAGAATCCCTATTTCAATATGCCTCAGCTGAAGCGTCCCGTTTTCCCTGATTTCATCGTCAATATGAAAGACAAAGGAATGACAGAAGATGCCCCTATTACAGATTTAGTGAACCGGACGATTGCCGAAGTCAGCAAACAAGGAGGAGGAACAGTCGTCATTCCTGAGGGAAAATGGAAATCGGCCCGTATTGTACTGAAAAGTAATGTCAATCTGCATTTAGCCAAAGGAGCCGAAATAGAGTTTTCCGGTTGCGCGGAAGATTATCTGCCGGCGGTTTTCACACGCCATGAAGGGGTAGAAATAATGGGGCCGGCCGCCTTTATTTACGCCAATGGGGAAAACAACATCGCCATTACGGGAGAAGGAACCATCTACGGACCACCTATGGATGCTGAAATCAGAAAACGTCCTAACGGTGCTTCAGTGGTAGAAAAAGATGTTCCGTGGGACATGCCTATAGAACAACGTATCTATGACGGTATGGAAGGCAGGACTTTCTATCGTCCTAAAACAATCTCTCCCATCAACTGTACCAATGTATTAATAGAAGGGATCACGATGGAACGAAGTACCTTGTGGAATGTGGTACCCATTTATTGCGAGAATGTAATTATAAGAGGCATTACCGTCAACTCCACCAAGGTGCCCAGCGGAGACGGCATTGACATAGAATCCTGTAAAAATGTACTGATTGAATACAGCACGCTGAACTGTGGTGATGATTGCTTTACCCTGAAAGCCGGTAGAGCAGAAGACGGATTACGTGTAGGCAAACCTACAGAAAATGTAGTTATCCGCTACTCGCTGGCCCAGCATGGACATGGCGGGATAACTTGTGGTAGTGAAACAGCCGGAGTGATCAAGAATCTGTATGTACACGATTGTGTATTCGACGGAACCCGTACCGGCATCCGTTTCAAGACACGACGCAACCGTGGAGGAGGCAGTGACAACACGTACTATGAGAGACTGCGCATGATCAATGTAGGAAAAGCCTTTACCTGGGATTTGTTGGGCAGTGCTTATTATATGGGCGAACTGGCCGCACGCTATCCGGCAAGAAAAGTAAACCGGCTGACGCCTGATGTAAAGAATATCCTGATCAAAGATTTCATTGTAGAATCAGCCGACCAGTTCTTTACCGCCAATGGTATTCCCGAAATACCTTTCAACCAGGTAGTGGTGGAAAATGGAGAGATCAAATGCAGGAAATTAATCGGTGCCCTGAATGATGCCGCCGGATTTACGATGCGGAAGCTGACGATAGAATCGCAGCACAATGACATTCACATATTGGATGGAAAAGACATCCTGTTCGAGGATATACATTTCAAACTCCCCGCCGGAGAGATCATGGTGAATGTGGAAGGGGAAAGATCCGGAAACATTGTTTTCAAGAACATCAATGCCAATCAGGAAAAGGTTGAGTATAAAAAGGAATCTCCCATGAGGATAGAAATAAAGTAACTAAATATCGGTCTGATTTGGAACGCAAATGACGCAAATGACACAAATTTAACCTTTCGGTAGGTTTTGCCTCTATGTAGTGAGGGGGCTTTATTTGTGTCATTCGCGTCATTTGCGTTCCAATCTTTCTCCTAAATAATCACACTTATCACACCCACTTCCGCAACTATAATCCCCTAGAATTGTATCATTTTTCATCATAATGTATGATTTTCCATTGTAAGGCGGGTTATCCCGCCTTATTTTTGTATCATGAAAACAGTATTCAATGGTATTATGAAAAACAAATGGACCAAACTGGCGGCTTTAGCAATAGCTGCCCTGTGGAGTGGACCAACCGTGCAGGCACAAGCTCCGCACCCCGAACGTATCTATTTATCGGGAACCGGTATTGACAACACCAAGACTTGGGAGTTCTTTTGTTCGGGAGGACAAAACAGTGGGAAATGGAAAAAGATCGAAGTACCCTGCAACTGGGAACTGCAAGGATTCGGAGAATATACTTACGGTCGTTGGTATACTATAAAAGGTGAAAGGCCAAGCGACGAAACGGGTATTTACCGATATAAATTTGAATCTCCGGCAACAACTCCCGGTGAGCGGATAAAAATATTCTTTGACGGAGTAATGACCGACACGGAAGTTTTCATCAATGGAAAACCCGCAGGCGAAATGCACCAGGGAGGATTCTACCGCTTCAGTTATGATATCACCGATTTATTGAAGCCCGGCAAAAAGAACCTGCTTGAAGTAAAGATAGCCAAAGAATCAGCCAACAAATCCATCAATGCAGCCGAACGTAAAGCCGACTGGTGGCTGTATGGTGGTATTTACAGACCCGTATGGCTGGAAGTTGTCCCGGCAGTCCACATGCGACATTTTGTTCTGAACGCCGATCAGCATGGAAAATTGCAAGCGGCAATAGAAATGGAAGGGGATGCCAAAGGATATGAATTGTCTGTTTCCGTCCGTTCATTAAAGGATGGAAAAGAGATGTACACTCAAGGACACAAACCTACCGTTTCTCATCAGATTAAGGATTCGAACAAGGAACAGTTGGTGGAAGGAAACTGGATGAATATCCAGCCTTGGTCTACAGAGGACCCCAATCTGTACGTAGCCAGACTGGAACTGAAAGACCCCGAAGGGAAAACGGTGCAAAGCCGTGAAACGCGGATAGGTTTCCGCACCATTGAGTTCTTTCCACAAGACGGAGTTTATCTGAATGGAACCAAACTAGTGGTGAAAGGTGTCAACCGCCATTCTTTTTCCGTAGATGGAGGTCGTGCTACCAGTGCGGCTATGAGCCGTCAGGATGCCTTGCTGGTAAAAGAAATGAATATGAATGCGGTCCGTTCACATTATCCGCCTGATGAACATTTCCTGGATATGTGTGATTCATTAGGAATTGTCTATATGGACGAACTGGCAGGATGGCAAAACGGATACGATTCAAAAGTAGGTCCTAAATTAGTCAAAGAAATGATAGAACGCGATGTAAACCATCCTTCCATCATTATTTGGAGTAATGGCAACGAAGGAGGATGGAATTATAATCTGGATCCTTTATTCGCCAAATACGATAAATTACAGAAACGCCACATGGTACACCCTTGGGCCGATTTCAATGATCTGGACACCCACCATTATCCCACTTATCTGACCGGAGTGGCACGTTTTACCAACGGCTATAAAGTATTTATGCCTACCGAATTCATGCATGCCATGTACGATCAGGGAGGCGGTGCCGGACTGCGTGACTTTTGGGATCGTTGGTGCACGAACCCTCTGTTTGCCGGAGGCTTTATCTGGGTATTCTGTGACGAAGCCCCCAAACGTTCTGATAAAGGAGGCATATTGGATTCTGATAAATCCAATGCTCCTGACGGGGTAGTTGGTCCGCGTAGAGAAAAAGAAGGAAGTTACTATGCTATCCGCGCACAATGGTCGCCCATCCAGTTAAAACCCCTGCTGATTACCGACCACTTTGACGGCAGTTTCCTGGTTACTAATGAATATACGTATACTAACCTGGACAAATGTCGCATGACTTACAAAATACGTACTTGCGAAACACCTTTGAAAAATGCCATGGAAAGCGGTAAAGTTATCGCAGAAGGCCATGTACAACTGCCAGCCATCGCACCAGGTGAAACCGGAAAAGCCCGCTTCACTCTTCCTGCTTCTTTCCGGGAAGGTGATGTACTGGAGTTAGAGGCATTTGACAAAGAGGGGAAAAGTATCTGTAACTGGACTTATCCTATCCGGCTGGCAAAACAATACTTTGATCATAAAATGGCGCAGACTCCGATGACCCCGGAAGCGGTACAACCGGCCACCGCCACTCAAACCGCTACCTCCATCGAACTGAAAAGCGACCGTGTAACCGTCACTTTTGACCCGGCTACCGGCATGATCAGCCGTATCACATCAGGAGGAACAGAAGTTCCATTCAAAGACGGTCCTGTGGCAGTGGGCATGAAAATGCGCTACGAACCAACATTGAGTTATGTCCGCAACAGCAACGAGGGAGCTGTTTACTGTGCCAAGTACAAAGGTGCCGCCGACTCCATCGTATGGCGTCTTACGGACAAAGGATTACTCTATATGGATGCCATTCTGCTGAACCGGGCTTCCGGCGGAGGTGGATTCGATGATGCTTTCATGGACTCCAAAGTATTCAATCTCGGTCTGACTTTCTCTTATCCTGAAAAGAATTGCTCCGGCATGAAATGGATGGGCCGCGGCCCGTACCGTGTCTGGAAAAACCGGATTCCGGGAACGAATTATGGAGTATGGCACAAAGAGTACAACAATACCATCACCGGAGAAAGTTTTGAAAATCTGGTTTATCCGGAATTTAAAGGATATCATGCCAATATGTATTGGGCCACATTGGAAAGTAACACGACACCGTTCACCGTTTATTCCCGGAATGACGGTATCTTCTTCCATGTGTTCACTCCCGAAGAACCGAAAGGACGCGTAAAAGACACCATGCCCAAATTCCCCGAAGGAGATATATCCTTCCTGCTGGACATCCCGGCTATTTGCTCCTTTAAACCCATCGAGCAACAAGGGCCAAACAGCCAGCCGGGTAATATCCGTATCAAATCGGGGGATGAAGGGTTACATCTGAATTTGATGTTTGATTTCCGACAATAAACAAGTGAATAGTGATTAATTTAATAGCAGAATCATGAAATTAATAACTTTTGTATGTGCCGCCTTTCTATGCCTTCCGTCTTTGGCACAAGAAAAATTTCCAGACGGCACGCCTGTATCCGATTGGTTTAAGGACAGTAAGATAGTAGATATAAACACATTAGGCAAGAAATACATTCTGACAGATTACGGTGTCATCAATGACAGCACCCTGTTACAAACAGAGAAAATCCAATCTGCCATTGATGCTGCCGCACAAAATGGCGGCGGAGTTATCGTCATTCCCAAAGGAACCTATTTAAGCGGAGCGCTGTTCTTCAAACCCAAAACACACCTGCATCTGGAGGAAGGAGCTGTGTTGAAGGGAAGTGATGATATCAGCAACTTCCCCATCATAGATACCCGCATGGAAGGGCAAAGCTTGAAATATTTCGCGGCGTTGGTCAATGCCGACAGAGTGGACGGTTTTACGTTATCCGGAAAAGGCACGATTGATGGCAACGGATTAAGATACTGGAAATCATTCTGGCTTCGTCGAAAAGTCAATCCCCAATGTACCAATATGGATGAATTACGTCCCCGGCTGGTTCATATCTCCCATAGCAATAACGTCCAACTCTCAGGAGTACGCCTCATCAACTCTCCCTTTTGGACTACCCATCTTTATAAATGCAATCACATAAAATTACTGAACCTCTATATTTTCTCACCGGAGAAACCGGTAAAGGCTCCAAGTACGGATGCCATTGATATTGATGTATGCAGCAATGTACTGGTGAAGAACTGCTATATGTCTGTCAATGATGACGCCATAGCCTTAAAAGGCGGCAAAGGTCCCTGGGCAGATCAAGACCCGAACAATGGAGGTAATTCCAACATCATCATCGAAGATTGTACCTACGGCTTCTGCCACGGCGCCCTCACTTGTGGAAGCGAATCCATCCACAATCGCAATATTATCTTGCGACGCATCCACATCACCAATGCCAATCGTTTGTTATGGTTAAAGATGCGGCCGGACACTCCTCAACAATATGAATATATTCTGGTGGAAGATATCACCGGAGATGCAGACCATTTTCTGTATATCAAGCCTTGGACACAATTCTTTGACCTGAAAGACAGAAAAGACATTCCCGTTTCTTACTCAAACCATGTGACAATGAGAAACATTGATTTTAAATGCGATAATTTCTTCAGCGTAGAAAAGTCTGATCAATATCAACTTACTAACTTTACATTCGAAAACCTGAACATTAAAGCTAAAAACGGGGAATGCGACAAAGAAATGATTGACAATTTCATTTGGAAAAAGGTAAGTATAAATAATATAAAATAAGATCAGCAGTTGAATAAATCAAATTCAACAATATCTAATCACGAGCCACGGCTGGCACTATCCAAACGTGGCTCCTGTTTTTTCAACATGAAATTCACAAGATCCCGGTGTATTCCACATATATCCGGCATTCGTTTCTTTACTTAATAGTTCAATAACTCTTCCAGGCATCAGCCTCTTTGGCATTACGGGCTTTTGCACGCATTTTCTTACTGAAAATGATTCCCAGCAGCTTATCGGCATCAAACGTAGCACTGATACCCGCCCCCACCATCAAAGCGCTAGGAGTAAATTTGCCTGCCGGCGCAGGTTCCAAACGAGGATCATAGCCTGCCAACAACTCTTTGTTGATAGGAATCTCTACATAAATTTGTTCCTCTTCCGGAGTTTCAAACGGTCCGTACGGCAATAACCTGATATACCCTCTACCATCTATTGTATCCATTTGAGAGATATAATAACGAGGAAGTTCCGTTTCAAACTTCATGTTTTTTTTAGGGAAGGGAGTTGATTTCATTTTCCACTTTTCGGGATTGAACAATCTGTCAATCTCTTTCTGTGTTTCATCATCTATCACAATTTCTACTTGACCGCTCAATAGTTGCTGCAAACGCAAAGAGTCCTGTTTGGTCAACTGCTTGGTCTCATTCGTTCTCTGGGCAAATGACAGCACCGAGAAACAAAGACATAACAAAAGGAAGAATATACGTTTCATAGCTATCTATTTTTAGTAACTTCCTAAAGATACGCAAAAGTAACGTATGTTCATCCTTTTCAAGTCTTTTTCTTTCGTTCTTTTTTTCGTTAATTCTGGTAATAAACTCGTTTTACCCTATTAGACACACTGGTCAAGATCTCGTATGGAATAGTTTCCAGAATCTCTGACAGGACAGTGACCGGTAAATCATCTCCGAAAATGATAGCTTTATCCCCTTCCTTACAATCAATATCCGTCACATCAATCATGCATACATCCATACAGATATTACCCACGTATGGCGCTTTCTGCCCATTCACCAAACAGTAGGCATGTCCATTTCCCAAACGTCGGTTCAGCCCGTCGGCATAGCCGATAGGAATAGCGGCAATGCGGGAATCCCTTTCCAAATGTCCTTTACGACTATACCCCACTGTTTCCTCCTTAGGAACCTCATGAATCTGAAGAATAGTGGTTTTTAATGTACTTACATTATGGATGATCTGATTGGTAAACGGATCAATTCCATAAAGACCGATTCCCAAACGCACCATATCGAACTGGGCACCCGGATAACGTTCTATCCCGGCTGTATTACAGATATGACGCAATATCTTATGCTGAAAAGCCTCCTGCAAACATTCAGAAGCAGCTTCAAACATTTCTATCTGTCTGCGCGTAAACGAATCAAACTGAGCCCCGTCACTGCCTACCAAATGGGAGAATACAGAACGTGGAATAACAGCTGTCTGTTTCTTCAGACGGTCTATCAGTTCCGGAATCTCTTCGGGTGCAAAACCCAAACGGTGCATTCCCGTATCCAATTTAATATGAATGGGGAAATTCGTTACCCCTTCTTTTTCGGCAGCTTTAATCAGTTCATTCAATAAATGGAAACTGTAAACCTCGGGTTCCAATTTATAATCAAACATGGTCTTGAATGCTGTCAACTCAGGATTCATAATCATAATGGAACAGGTAATTCCCGCTTTCCTCAGATCCGAACCTTCATCAGCCACAGCTACCGCCAAGTAATCCACACGATGATCTTGCAGTGTCTTAGCTATCTCGTATGAACCGGCACCGTATGCAGAAGCCTTCACCATACATACCATTTTTGTTTCCGGTTTCAGTTTGCTGCGATAATAATTCAAGTTATCAACCAAAGCATTCAAATTGATCTCCAAAATGGTTTCATGCACTTTCAGTTCCAAACGATCTGAAATCCGGTCAAAATGAAAAGCCCGCGAACCTTTTACCAAAATCACCTCATTACGCAGCCCAGCCAGCAAATCCGACTCCAACAGTTCTTCTGTAGTACGGAAAAAATACTTTTCTATCTCAAAACGGGCAGCAGCAGTCCGAATTTCCTCTCCTACCCCGATAATCTTCTCTACTCCCCGGCTATGTACCAATTCGGCTACCTGACGATAAAGCAGTTTGCCGCTCTGTCCTGTTTCAAGCATATCCGAGAGGATAAGTGTCCGTTTTTTTCCTTTATCATCAGAACGACGCGACATAAAGTCAAGAGCAATATCCAAAGAAGCCAAATCCGAATTATAACTATCATTGATCAACACACAGCCATTCTTGCCTTCTTTTACCTCCAGACGCATAGCAATCTGTTCCAAACGCGCCATGCGCTCGGTTATTTGTTCAGGGGAAACCATCATATACAAAGCCACAGCCAGACAATGCAGCGAATTCTCAATAGAAGCGTCATCTATAAAAGGAATACTAAATTCATTCGGCATCCCCAGATAACGGTATTTAATAGTGGTAGCATGTGCCCCTTTTTGAATGGACTCAATAAACAACGGACGTTCATTGTCCTTTTTCGACCAAGCAATCTCACGCGAGGTAAAAAGAGATTTTGCCACACACGAACTGATCAGTTCGTTATCGCCATCATAAATGATGACGTCACAATCTTTGAACAAAGTAAGCTTCTCCATACATTTATCCTGTAAAGAGAAAAAGTTCTCTTGGTGCGCACCACCAATATTAGTCAAAATCCCCACAGTAGGTTTAATGATAGTCTGCAACGCCTCCATTTCCCCCATTTCGGAAATACCCGCTTCAAAAATAGCCAACTCAGTGCGTTCATTCATCAACCATACCGAAAGTGGCACACCTATCTGTGAATTATAGCTACGTGGCGAACGGGTTACCACACGATCCGGACTCAGCAATTGATACAACCATTCCTTCACAATGGTTTTTCCATTGCTGCCTGTAATTCCTATAACCGGAATCTGAAACTGCTCCCGATGCTTTTCCGCCAATTTCTGTAATCCTTTCAGAGGATTGGCCAACTGCAGGAAATTCGCATCTTGAAAAGATTTCATATCGGCCGGCAATTCGCCCACTACAAAATTACGGACTCCACGTTCATACAATTCCGGAAGATATTTATGCCCGTCATTCCGTTTGGTTTTTAAAGCAAAAAATAATGTTTCTTCCGGAAAGCACAATGAACGGCTATCAGTTAAAATCCAATCAATCTGTGCACTACGGTCCCCAAACCGCTTTGCTCCCAGAACTTTTTCTATATTTTCAATCGAGCTTGACATTGTTCTAATTCTTTTTGAAGGTCAAAATACGGGAACTTTTCTTTAAGTCGCTCTATCTTTAACACTATTTGAGTTAAAAATTTGCGATATGTTTCAGATTGGGCATTAAACGGTTTGTGAGCTAAAGCCTTCCGGATATCCTCCCACTCTTTCATTATTCTATCCGTTTCTTTACTAAAATAACATTCTGTAAAACATTCCCATAAATAAGATACAGCAACAGGAGAAGGATGCAACATGTCATCTGCATAAAAACGATAATCACGAAGTTCATCCATCATGATTTCATAAGAAGGGAAATAGTAACAATCAGACCAGCGGCGGCACAATTCATCCACCGCAAGGAGTAAAGTGGACTTACTTATCTGATTACCATGCATACCATCTTTGCTATGCCGTATGGGGCTGACAGTGAAAAGTATCTTCAAGAACGGATTTACTTTTCTCAATTCCACCAACACACATTCCCATTCAGTGACAATTTCCTCTACCGTAAGAAGTTGTCGGGTAAAAAGGCTGTCGGGCTGTTTGTGGCAATTTCCTACCACCATGGTCCTTTCCTTCAGCCAATAAGCAAATGCAGTCCCCCAAGTAATAACCAGCCAATCAAGCTGAGGAAGTCCGGCTGAAGCCTGTTCCAGCCGCGTATTTATAGAAGACAAACAAGATGCTGCCGTAGAGGCTGAAAAAACGCTATGATGCATCCAACTGTGCCAACAGCCTCCGGCATAGAACAAATCCTCTTCCGTATATGTTTGATGGGATAGAATTTGCCAAAGAGCTTCCACTATGGATAAAGGATTATAGAGGATTCCAAAAGGATTTACATCACAACGGAACTTATTTGCCAACAACAAATTTCCGATGTTTTCTGCAAAACAAGAACCAAATAGCATGATTCGGTCCGAATGCCGGATTTCTGTTTCCCTTTTAGGTAATTCTACTTGCGTTCTGAAATTCATACGATAAGGAAAGCTTTTAAAATTTAAGGGCAAATGTAATCATAATACACATATTTATGCTATTTTTGCACGATATTTATCATATCATAGGAATGGAACAGGATAATTTATATAACTTACTGCAAAGCATAGATACTCCGGATGATTTGCGCCATTTAAGCGCAGACAAACTGCCCGAAGTGTGTAAAGAGCTAAGGCAAAAGATTATAGATGAGCTCTCATGTAATCCGGGGCATTTCGGTTCCAGTTTGGGCGTAATAGAACTGACCGTCGCCTTACATTATGTATTCAACACACCCTATGACCGCATTGTATGGGATGTAGGGCATCAAGCTTACGGGCATAAAATTTTAACCGGACGCCGGGATGCGTTCTGTACCAACCGTAAACTGAATGGCATACGTCCTTTTCCTTCTCCATCCGAAAGTGAATATGACACATTTACTTGCGGGCATGCGTCAAATTCTATTTCCGCAGCTTTAGGTATGGCTGTAGCAGCCAAAAAGCACGGAGAGAATAACCGGCATGTCGTTGCTGTAATTGGTGACGGTTCCATGAGTGGAGGGCTGGCTTTCGAAGGGCTGAACAATGCCTCGGCAACTCCTAATAACCTTCTGATTATCCTGAATGACAACAACATGGCTATAGACCGTAGTGTAGGAGGCATGAAACAATATCTGTTGAACCTGCAAATGTCTGAAGGATACAACCGGATACGCTATAAAATATCACAAATGTTCCATCGATGGGGTATCCTGAACGAAGAACGCCGGAAAAGCCTGATACGATTTAACAACAGCCTGAAATCCATGCTGGTACAACAGCAAAACGTATTTGAAGGCATGAATATCCGTTATTTCGGGCCTATTGATGGACACGATGTCAACAATTTGGCACGTGTATTAAAAGAGATTAAAGATATGCAAGGACCTAAACTGCTCCATATACATACCACCAAAGGAAAAGGTTTCGGTCCGGCAGAAAAAGCTGCCACCATCTGGCATGCTCCGGGCATATTCGACAAGGAAACCGGAGAGCGTATCGTTGTCGATACCAAAGGAATGCCCCCTTTGTTTCAGGATGTTTTTGGAAATACCCTATTGGAACTGGCCCAAACAAATGATAAAATCGTAGGAGTCACTCCCGCAATGCCCTCAGGGTGCTCTATGAACATATTAATGAAAGCCATGCCCGAAAGAGGTTTTGATGTGGGAATTGCCGAAGGACATGCCGTTACCTTTTCAGGAGGAATGGCAAAAGATGGTCTATTGCCTTTCTGCAATATCTATTCGTCTTTCATGCAACGTGCCTATGACAATGTGATTCACGATATAGCGATACAAAAGCTCAATGTAGTATTGTGCCTGGACCGCGCTGGATTGGTAGGAGAAGACGGTCCTACTCATCACGGAGCATTCGATCTGGCTTATATGAGACCGATACCCAATCTCATTGTGGCCTCCCCTTACAACGAACATGAACTGCGTTGTTTGATGTATACCGCCCAGCTACCTGACAAAGGTCCTTTTGTCATCCGTTATCCACGTGGAAGAGGTTCATTGGTAGACTGGAAATGTCCAATGCAAGAGATTGAGATAGGAAAAGGAAGAAAATTGAAAGAAGGAAAAGACATAGCGGTCATTACGCTGGGGCCCATTGGCGTTCAAGCAGAAAAGGCTATCACACATGCCGAACAGGAAACAGGAAAAAGCATTGCTCACTATGATTTGCGTTTCTTAAAGCCGTTAGATGAAAGTATGTTACACGAAATAGGCAAGAGATTCAAGCAAGTGGTCACCGTTGAAGACGGTGTGCTAAAAGGTGGAATGGGCAGTGCCATACTGGAATTTATGGCAGACAATGAGTATAATCCGCAAATAAAACGTATCGGACTACCGGATCAATTTGTCCAGCATGGTTCAGTAAAAGAACTATATCATATTTGCGGCATGGACGAAGAAGGTATTTACAAAGTTTTGATATCATTCTAAGAGAGACGAACAATGAAAATCATTATTGCAGGAGCAGGAGCAGTAGGCACCCATCTGGCGAAATTATTATCGGATGAAAAGCAAGACATCATTTTGATGGATGAAAACGAAGAAAAGTTGAGCAAACTTGATTCCAACTTCGATTTAATGACTGTCAATGCATCCCCCACCTCCATTTCCGGCCTTAAGAATGCAGGAGTGGCAGGCGCGGATTTATTTATCGGGGTCATGCCGGAAGAAAGCCGCAATATGACGGCCTGTATGTTGGCTACCAATATGGGGGCAAAAAAGACTGTAGCCCGGATTGACAATTACGAATATTTACTTCCTAAACATAAAGAATTCTTTTCCCAACTAGGAGTACACTCACTGATTTATCCGGAAATGCTGGCCGCCAAAGATATAGTAGATGCCATCAAAATGAGCTGGATACGCCAATGGTGGGAATTTTGCGGTGGTGCATTGGTCTTGATAGGTACCAAAATGCGCGAAACGGCAGAAATTCTGAACGTTCCTCTTCATGAACTGGGAGGACGTAATATTCCATTCCACATTGTAGCTATCAAACGGGGAAATGAAACAATCATCCCCCGGGGAGATGATGTTATCAAACTGCATGATATTGTTTATTTCACAACAACAAAGAAATACATTCCCTATATCCGCAAGATTACAGGAAAAGAAAATTATCCCGATGTACGCAATGTAATGATTATGGGCGGCAGCCGCATAGCTGTTCGCACCACACAATATGTACCGGATTACATGCAGGTCAAGATTATTGAAAATGACATCAACAGATGTAACCGGCTGACCGAAGTGGTAGATGACAAAGTAATGATTATCAACGGAGATGGACGGGATATGGATCTGCTCATGGAAGAAGGGTTAAAAAACACGGAAGCATTTGTCGCTCTGACGGACAATTCTGAAACAAACATTCTGGCTTGTCTTGCCGCCAAACGTATGGGAGTAACCAAAACTGTGGCAGAAGTAGAAAATATCGATTATATCAGCATGGCAGAAAGCCTGGATATCGGTACGGTTATCAATAAAAAAATGATTGCCGCCAGCCATATCTATCAAATGATGCTGGATGCAGATGTTTCCAACGTAAAATGTCTGACTTTTGCCAATGCTGATGTAGCCGAATTTACGGTTAAAAACGGTTCACGTATAACCAAATGCGCTGTCAAAGATGCCGGCCTTCCCAAAGGTGCCACCATTGGCGGACTGATTCGCAACGGTGAAGGGATACTGGTGACAGGTAATACCGTCATCCAACCTAACGACCATGTCGTAGTATTCTGTCTAGGTATGATGATTAAGAAAATAGAAAAATTCTTCAATTGATGATAAATGCAAAAATGATAGCCCGGATTATGGGGGCGTTATTCTTCATCGAAGCGGGGTTTCTTATTCTATGCTCGTTTCTCGCTGTCTATTATAATGAATCAGATATTTCAGCTTTCCTATATTCTGCCGCAATAACAGCCGGAGCAGGTAGCATAGCCGCTTTAGCAGGGAAAAATGCAGAAAAGAGAATCAGCCGCCGCGATGGATACGTTATTGTAACCCTTGCCTGGGTATTTTTTTCTTTATTCGGTATGCTTCCATTCTATCTAAGCGGATATATTCCCACTATAACGGATGCTTTTTTTGAAACCATGTCAGGATTCACCACCACCGGAGCAAGTATTTTGGACAATATAGAGTCATTGCCACACGGGCTTTTGTTCTGGCGAAGTATGACACAATGGATCGGAGGATTAGGAATTGTCTTTTTTACTATTGCCGTATTACCGATTTTCGGAGTAGGCAGTGTACAATTATTTGCAGCGGAAGCCACCGGTCCCACCCATGATAAAGTACATCCGCGTATTGGAGTTACGGCCAAATGGATTTGGACTATCTATTTGGGGCTGACCATTACAGAGATTATCCTGCTGGTTGCTGGAGGCATGAACTTTTTCGACAGTGTATGTCATTCTCTGACTACTACCGCCACAGGAGGATATTCAACCAAACAAAATAGCATTGCCGCCTTCAACTCTCCTTACATAGAATATATAATTACGCTATTCATGTTTTTGGCAGGTATCAATTTCACCTTACTATATCTACTGTTCTTAAAAGGAAATTTCAAACGCTTATTCCAAAATACAGAACTCCACTGGTATTTGGGAACTGTGGGATTTTTTACCCTTTTCACTACCGTCACTCTTATTTTCACCAGTCCGTTCAGTATTGAAGAATCTTTCCGTAAAGCCATATTTCAGGTTGTTTCCTTACAAACCACTACCGGATTCATTTCTGCAGATTATATGACCTGGGTACCTGTACTTTGGACATTAATGTGCATCATCATGCTGTTTGGAGCTTGTGCCGGATCCACCACAGGAGGAATAAAATGTATACGCATAGCCATTATGAGCCGTGTTTCTAAAAATGAATTCAAACATATCATTCATCCCAATGCTATACTTCCTGTACGTATCAACCGCCAAGTTATTTCATCAACAACCAAGTCAGCAGTACTTGCATTCATTTTTCTATATATGGCTATTATTTTTATTGGATGGCTGGTTCTTATGCTGTTTGGAGTAGGGTTTGAAGAAGCTTATAGCGTAGTCATTTCCAGTTTGGGCAATGTAGGACCAGGTATTGGAAAATGCGGCCCTTCCTATTCATGGAGCGGGTTGCCGGATGCAGCAAAATGGATAAGTGCAATATTGATGCTGATAGGGCGTTTGGAATTATTTACCGTACTTCTGCTCTTCATGCCGAGTTTTTGGAAAAAGCATTGACATTTACGTCCTATAACCATTTTTATACATAAATAATTCAAAAAATCTCAATGAAGCTTCAAATATTGGCTATCTTTGCACCCTCATTTAAAGGGTAACAAGATGAATAATATGTTGAGATACATTGTATATATCCTATTATTTCTACTGTTTACGATAACAGTAGGTCAGGATTATCATACGGTTGAGACAACAGATTTACCCCCACAGACCTCTTGTTACCAGCAACAACAAGACCCCTGCAAAAGAACAGTGGACTTCCTGTTTACCAATAATTTTGCAGATATGCCACAAATAGCCATATCACTTGACAACCCTTCCACATCAAAGTTCAAATGTATAGTCCGCATTTTAGCAGCATTGAACGAACTAAAAAAGCAGGAGCTACAAACAAACCATATAGTTTGCCACACTTTTCATTCGCTTTACACTGATGCAGTAGATTATTATATCTATGCACTCCGGCGGATCATCATTTAATTTTTAATCTTTTTTCAGCATTTTGCTGAGTAGAAATCCTTATAACAAACGTCTTATAAGGAAAATTTTTCTATCCGTTTGTCTAATCAAAAAAAGTTTAGATATGTATTTTACATTATTAGTTGTCGTTATCCTGACGGCAATCGCATTAGTTGCCGTAGCATTGGGAATTGCCCGTGCCATTTCTCCCCGTTCATACAACTCACAAAAGGGAGAAGCTTACGAATGTGGTATTCCTACGCGGGGACGGTCGTGGATGCAATTCAAAGTAGGTTATTATCTATTTGCTATCCTCTTCCTGATGTTCGATGTGGAAACAGTATTTTTATTTCCCTGGGCTGTAGTGGTACAAGACCTAGGAGTGTACGGTCTGTTTAGCATCCTTTTCTTTTTAGTTATATTAGTTTTAGGTCTGGCATATGCCTGGAAGAAAGGAGCGTTGGAATGGAAGTAAAGAAACCAACCATAAAGTCTATTCCTTATGAAGACTTCAAAGACAATGAGTATTTGGAAAACATGGTCAAGCAGCTCAATGAAGGCGGTACCAAAGTACTGGTGGGCTGTTTGGATGACCTTATCAACTGGGGACGCAGCAATTCGTTGTGGCCGCTTACATTTGCAACCAGTTGTTGTGGAATCGAGTTTATGGCAGTGGGTGCTGCCCGGTATGATTTCGCCCGCTTCGGGTTTGAAGTAGCCCGTGCCAGTCCGCGCCAGGCAGATATGATCATGGTAGCAGGAACTATCACACACAAGATGGCTCCGGTACTAAAACGTTTGTATGACCAGATGGCGGATCCTAAATACGTCATTGCAGTAGGCGGATGCGCCATTAGCGGCGGTCCTTTTAAAAAATCATATCACGTATTGAACGGAGTAGACAAAATTCTTCCCGTTGACGTATATATTCCCGGATGTCCGCCCCGACCTGAAGCCTTGTTGTACGGCATGATACAATTGCAACGTAAAGTAAAACTGGAAAAATTCTTCGGCGGAGTGAACCGCAAAGAAAATGAACCACAAAATCCCGAACAAGCATGAGTGAAAGAATAGAAATACCTGCCGAAAAGCTACATGAAGAAATGCTGAAATTGCGGCAGGGTAAACATATGGATTTTCTACGCAGCCTTACCGGAATGGACTGGGGCGAAGAAGGACTAGGTGTAGTCTATCATCTGGAAGATACGAATACAAGAGAAAATATAGTGGTCAGCACTCGCACAACCAACCGAGAAAAGCCGGAACTTCCTAGTGTAAGTGATATTTGGAAAGGTGCTGAATTCAATGAACGCGAAGTGTACGACTATTATGGTATCCGCTTTATAGGACATCCTGATATGCGCCGTTTGTTCCTGCGTGATGACTGGGTAGGCTATCCATTGCGTAAGGACTACGATGAAAGCCTCAACCCACTCCGTATGACCAATGAGGAACCTGTAGACACGACACAATATATAGAAGTACAACATGATGGCAGTGTAATAGAAAAACGCGAAACCATTTTTGATGAGGACGAATATATCATTAACATAGGTCCTCAGCATCCGGCAACCCACGGTGTACTTCGTTTTCGTGTTTCACTGGAAGGCGAGATTATCAAAAAACTGGATGTGCACTGCGGATACATCCATCGAGGTATCGAAAAAATGTGCGAAAGTCTTACCTATCCCCAAACCTTGGCCCTGACCGACCGTTTGGATTATTTAGGTGCGCACCAAAACCGCCATGCTCTCTGTATGTGCATTGAACAGGCAATGGGCGTAGAAGTAAGCGAACGGGTACAATACATTCGTACCATTATGGACGAATTGCAACGTATAGATTCTCACTTGCTTTTCTTCTCCTGTCTCTGTATGGATATGGGTGCCTTGACCGCATTCTTCTATGGATTCCGTGATCGTGAGAAGATATTGGATATCTTCGAAGCAACTACCGGAGGACGTTTGATACAGAATTATAACACCATTGGAGGGGTACAAGCTGATATCGCTCCGGACTTTGTACAGAAAGTAAAAGAATTCATTGCTTATCTGCGTCCGATGCTAAAAGAATACCATGAAGTATTCACCGGAAATGTCATTGCCCAAGAACGTTTGAAAGGTGTGGGAGTTCTTTCACGGGAAGATGCCATCTCTTTCGGAGCGACAGGAGGTACAGGACGCGCCAGCGGTTGGGCATGCGATGTCCGCAAGCGTCATCCCTATGCGATGTATGGCAAGGTAGATTTTAAAGAGATTGTCCACACTGAAGGTGACTGCTTTGCACGTTATATGGTCCGTATGGAGGAAATACTGGAAAGTATGGATATCATTGAGCAACTGATAGACAATATTCCTGAAGGGAACTATCAGGAAAAGATGAAACCGATTATACGTGTGCCCGAAGGGAATTATTATGCCGCAGTGGAAGGTTCTCGCGGAGAGTTCGGTGTTTATCTGGAAAGTCGTGGAGACAAATTTCCTTACCGCATGAAATTCCGCGCTACCGGTTTGCCTTTAGTATCAGCAATGGAAACTATGTGCCGCAACGCAAAAATTGCCGACTTAATTGCTATTGGTGGAACGGTGGATTATGTAGTACCGGATATTGACCGATAATAATGTGCCGATTCTTCAATATACAATTTGGAGAATGCACTATTTATCAGACTGAGAATTAACAAATTAAATAATTACAAGTTTGCCTATTGGCAAATTAGCAAATTGACACATTATTAAATTATGTTCGATTTTAGTATAGTCACCCAATGGGTACACTCACTGCTCACGTCATTTATGCCTGAAGAACTGGCAGTGCTCATAGAATGTATAGTAATTGGCGTATGTATCATGTTGGCATATGCAGTTATTGCTATCATTATGATTTTCATGGAACGTAAAGTGTGCGCCGCTTTCCAATGCCGCTTGGGGCCAATGCGTGTAGGTCCCCAAGGTACCATACAGGTGTTTGCCGATGTATTCAAGATGTTGATCAAGGAAATTATCACCATCCGGCATGCTGACAAGTTCCTGTACAATTTGGCACCTTACATTGTTATCCTCGCCTCTATCATGGCTTTCAGTTGCCTACCCATCAACAAGGGCATGGAGGTCCTTGATTTCAATGTAGGTATTTTCTTCTTATTGGCAGCATCCAGTATCGGCGTGGTAGGTATTTTGCTGGCAGGTTGGAGTTCCAATAACAAATATTCATTAATCGGAGCCATGCGAAGTGGCGCTCAAATGATTAGTTATGAATTATCTGTAGGATTAAGCATCCTTACCATTGTAATCTTAACAGATACCATGCAACTAAGCGAAATTGTAGAACGCCAAGCTGACGGCTGGTTCCTTTTTAAAGGACATATACCTGCATTGATCGCTTTTATCATTTATCTGATAGCCGGAAATGCAGAAGTCAACCGCGGCCCGTTTGACTTGCCTGAAGCAGAAAGTGAACTGACTGCGGGATATCATACCGAATATTCCGGTATGCACTTCGGTCTGTTCTATGTGGCAGAATTTGTAAACTTGTTTATCATCGCCGCAGTAGCCACAACCATCTTCCTGGGAGGATGGATGCCGCTACATATTCCTGGGCTAGACGGATTCAATGCCATCATGGATTATATACCCGGATTTATTTGGTTCTTTGGCAAGTCATTCTTTGTAGTATGGTTACTAATGTGGATCAAATGGACATTTCCCCGTCTGCGTATTGACCAAATTCTAACGCTGGAATGGAAGTACTTGGTTCCAATAGGTTTGTGCAACCTGTTGTTGATGGTAATTATTGTTGTATTTAAATTACATTTCTGATGAAAGAAGAAAAACATTCCTATATAAAAGGGCTGCTTCATGGCATCGGTACATTACTTACCGGCATGAAAGTGACAGGACGAGAGTTCTTCACTCCTAAAGTCACTGAACAATATCCCGAAAACCGTGCCACATTAAAAATATCGCCCCGTTTCCGAGGACGGCTTATCATGCCGGTTGATGAGAATGGTAATAACAAATGTATTGCTTGCGGACTTTGCCAGATGGCTTGCCCCAATGATACAATCACCATTACCAGCGAATCTGTGACCAACGAAGAAACAGGCAAGAAAAAGAAAATATTGGTAAAGTATGAGTACGACCTGGGAGCCTGTATGTTCTGTCAACTTTGTGTGAACGCTTGTCCACACGATGCCATTCGGTTCGATACAGAATTCGAAAATGCTGTATTCGACCGCAGCAAACTAGTTCTCACTCTGAACAAAAAATAAAAAACAAACGATATTATGACACTACAACTAATTGTATTCATTGTACTGGCGTTGTTTATCGCTGTCTGTTCGGTATTGGCAGTCACGACCTCACGTATCTTGCGTGCAGCAACTTATCTGCTGTTCGTTTTATTTGGTACAGCAGGTATTTACTTCCAACTCAACTACTCATTCTTGGGAGCTGTACAATTACTGATTTACGCCGGTGGTATAACAGTGCTTTATGTATTTAGTATCTTATTGACCTCTTCACAGGGAGACAAAGCAGAGAGATTAAAAAATGGAAAGATGGTGGCCGGAGCTATTTCTACTATAGCAGGACTGGCTATCTGTCTGTTCGTCATGCTGAAGAACGAATTCTTGCCCTCTCATTTTGTTCATGGTGAACTGGATGTACGCACGATCGGTCATGCACTGATGGGCATGGAAAAATATCAATATATCCTTCCTTTCGAAGTAATCAGCGTGTTATTACTCGCTTGCATCGTAGGAGGAATCCTAATCGCTAGAAAAAGATAGAACTTATGGTACACATGGAATATTATCTGGTGGTTTCCACCTTTATGATGTTTGCGGGAATCTATGGTTTCTTCACCCGCCGCAATTTATTGGCCATGCTCATCAGTGTGGAACTGATACTGAATTCGGTAGACATCAACTTCGCCGTATTCAACCGATACCTTTTTCCCGAAGAACTGGAAGGCTTTTTTTTCGCCCTGTTCGCTATCGGCGTGAGTGCGGCTGAAACAGCAGTAGCTATTGCTATCATTATCAATATCTACCGCAATGTACGCAATATCCAAGTGAAGAACTTAAATGAAATGAAAAACTAATTATGGAACATACAATACTAATCCTTATCCTACCTTTCCTCAGTTTCCTGATACTGGGGCTGGCAGGTATGCGTATGAAGAACGGATTGGCAGGAACCATCGGCACCGTTTCACTGGCAGGGGTGACGTTGCTTTCCTACCTCACTGCCTTCAATTATTTTGCAGGAGGGCGTACGGCAGAAGGCGTCTATCCTACTCTCACACCTTATAATTTTGAATGGTTGCCTTTCACAACGAACCTGCATATTGACATGGGAATCATGCTTGACCCTATTTCAGTTATGATGCTAGTTGTTATTTCCACCGTCAGTCTGATGGTACATATCTATTCATTCGGATATATGAAAGGTGAAAAAGGCTTTCAACGTTACTACGCATTTCTTAGCCTGTTTACCATGTCCATGTTGGGACTCGTAGTAGCAACTAATATTTTCCAGATGTATGTCTTTTGGGAACTGGTAGGTGTTTCTTCTTATCTACTTATCGGCTTTTATTACACCAAGAAAGAAGCGATTGCTGCCAGTAAAAAAGCATTTATTGTTACCCGTTTCGCTGATTTAGGCTTTCTGATCGGTATCTTGATTTACGGCTATTATGCCGAAACATTCTCGTTCACCCCCCAACTTCAGGTACTTGCAGTTGCCGGAAGTATGATACCATTGGCCTTGGGGCTAATGTTTATCGGTGGTGCCGGTAAAAGTGCGATGTTTCCATTGCACATCTGGTTACCGGATGCTATGGAAGGTCCTACTCCTGTCAGTGCATTAATCCATGCTGCTACCATGGTAGTAGCCGGTGTATATCTGGTAGCCCGTATGTTCCCGTTGTTTATAGGATATGCGCCCGAAGTGCTGCACTGGATAGCTTATATCGGTGCGTTCACTGCATTCTACGCCGCTAGTGTGGCGTGTGCACAAAGCGATATCAAACGTGTGCTCGCCTTCTCCACTATATCTCAAATTGGATTTATGATTGTTGCATTAGGCGTTTGTACTTCCATGAATCCTCATGAAGGAGGACTAGGCTACATGGCATCCATGTTCCACCTGTTCACACATGCCATGTTCAAGGCATTGCTGTTCTTAGGAGCCGGATGTATCATTCATGCCGTACACAGTAACGAGATGAGCGCCATGGGAGGACTTCATAAATTCATGCCCGTCACCCACTGGACATTCCTGATTGCTTGTCTGGCTATCTCGGGTATCTGGCCATTCTCAGGTTTTTTCTCTAAAGACGAAATTCTGACTGCCTGCTTCCAATTCAGTCCTGTTATGGGATGGATAATGACAGGCATTGCCGCCATGACAGCATTTTATATGTTCCGCCTTTATTATTGTATTTTCTGGAATGGAGAATGGAAAGGACACTCCCACGAATCCGGACCTGATGCACATACTCCGCATGAGGCTCCACTTACCATGACATTCCCGCTGATGTTTTTAGCCGCTATCACCTGTATTGCCGGATTCATACCTTTCGGCAATCTGATCAGTAGTAACGGAGAAGCCTATACCATTCATCTGGATATTCAGATAGCTGCTACAAGTATCATTATTGCTATAGCATCCATCACTTTAGCTACATGGATGTATGCAGGTAAGAGACAACCCGTAGCCAACTATCTGGCGCGCACATTCCCACGTTTGCACACAGCAGCTTACCACCGTTTCTATATGGATGAGATATGGTTGTTCGTAACCAAGAAAATCATCTTCCGGTGCATCAGTACTCCGATAGCCTGGTGGGACCGGCACGTTATCGATCAATTCTTTAACTTCACTGCGTGGAGTACTCATGCTACCGCCGATGAAATACGTGACATGCAAAGTGGAAACGTACAGCAGTACAGTATTTGGTTCCTTGCAGGTGCATTGATATTGACGCTGATACTATTAATTTAATGAATAATAAAAAATCCGCCGCATGGCCATTTTTTAATTTTTAATTTAAAAAGATGAACATACTAAGTTTTTTCATTATAGTTCCCTTGTTGATGCTCGCGAGCCTTTGGGCTTCGCGCAGCGTCAATCAAGTTCGCGGAGTGATGGTTGTCGGATCTTCCATATTATTGGCATTATCCGTTTACCTCACCATTGATTATATCGAACTACGCCAAGCCGGTGCTACAGGAGAGATGCTGTTCACAGCCAGCACAGTTTGGTATGCACCGCTCCATATATGCTACTCAGTAGGAGTAGACGGTATATCAGTAGCAATGTTGCTGCTTAGTTCCATTATTGTATTCACCGGTACTTTTGCATCGTGGAAGTTACAACCATTGACAAAAGAATATTTCATGTGGTTCACTCTATTGAGTGTAGGGGTATTCGGATTCTTCGTTTCAACAGACCTGTTCACCATGTTCATGTTTTATGAAGTAGCCTTAATTCCAATGTATCTGCTCATCGGTGTATGGGGAAGCGGACGTAAAGAATACGCCGCCATGAAACTTACATTAATGTTAATGGGTGGTTCTGCATTTCTACTGATCGGAATTCTCGGTATTTTTTATGGTGCAGGCGGTGAAACTATGAACTTGCTGGAAATCGCTAAACTGCATATACCTCATGAAATGCAACGCATCTTCTTCCCGCTTATCTTCTTGGGGTTCGGAGTCTTAGGAGCTTTGTTCCCTTTCCATACATGGAGTCCCGATGGTCATGCTTCTGCACCGACTGCTGTTTCTATGCTTCACGCTGGAGTATTGATGAAACTAGGAGGTTACGGATGCTTCCGTGTTGCTATGTACCTGATGCCTGAAGGTGCAGCCATGTGGGGAGATGTATTCCTGATATTGACCACTATTTCTGTAGTTTACGGTGCATTCAGTGCTGTGGTACAAACCGACTTAAAATATATCAATGCCTATTCCTCCGTATCCCACTGCGGATTGGTGCTCTTTGCCCTGCTGATGATGACACGCACCAGTTGTACGGGTGCTATTCTCCAAATGTTGAGTCACGGATTAATGACCGCTTTGTTCTTCGCCCTTATTGGTATGATATACGGACGTACCCACACCCGTGATGTCCGATTAATGGGAGGTTTGATGAAGATTATGCCTTTTCTGGCTGTAGGTTATGTTATTGCCGGTCTTGCTAACTTGGGACTTCCGGGACTAAGTGGTTTTGTAGCTGAAATGACGGTCTTTGTAGGTTCTTTCCAAAATGATGATACATTCCATCGCGTATGTACCCTAGTGGCAACAACAAGTATCGTCATTACCGCAGTCTATATCCTGCGTGTAGTAGGTAAAATTCTTTATGGCAAAGTTTTGAATCCCGAACATCTGAAACTCACAGACGCAACCTGGGATGAACGAGTAGCCGTTATCTGCCTCATCGCCTGTGTAGCAGGTTTAGGAATGGCTCCATTCTGGATAAGCGATCTGATCAGTAACAGTGTAGAACCAATCATAAGTCAATTATTAAATTAAAATTTGAGAATTAAAAATTAAAAAATAGCAATGATGGACATAACAGCAATACTCCATATGCATGCCGAACTGAGTCTGACAGCCGTTTTTATTCTGATGTTTCTGTTAGATTTATTTTTACCGGCTCCACAACGTCACTGGTTACGCCCCATGGCATGTATCCTGCTGACCATTCAACTCTTAGCAAACCTATGGCCGGAAGAGGTGACTTTATTTGGCGGCATGTATCACTCAACCCCTATGGCGTCTGTTCTGAAAAGCATCCTGACCATAGGTACCATACTGGTGTTTCTGCAAGCAGACACTTGGCTAAAACGTGAAGACACCCGTCATAAACAAGGCGAATTCTACATCCTTACCCTCAGTACCTTGCTGGGTATGTATTTCATGGTAAGCGCAGGGCACTTCCTGCTATTCTTCCTTGGATTGGAATTGGCAACCGTTCCTATGGCTTGTCTCGTAGCTTTCGATAAATATAAAGGGCATAGTGCCGAAGCCGGAGCTAAATTCATTCTTTCGGCTTTATTCTCCAGCGGTATTTTCCTCTATGGCATTTCTATGATTTATGGGACAGCAGGTACTTTATATTTTGAAGATATCCCTGCCGGACTGACAGGAACTCCATTACAAGTTCTTGCACTAGTATTTTTCTTCTCCGGACTGGCCTTCAAATTAAGCTTGGTACCTTTTCATCTGTGGACAGCAGATACTTATCAAGGTGCACCGACTACAGTAAGCGCCTACCTATCCGTTATTTCAAAAGGCGCAGCTGCTTTTGCTTTAATGATTATTTTAATGAAAGTATTCGGACCAATGACTGAACAATGGAGTGAAATACTATGTATTATCATTGTAGCCACCATCACTATAGCCAATCTGTTCGCCATCCGCCAAAACAACCTGAAACGCTTTATGGCCTTCAGCAGTATTTCACAAGCCGGTTACATAATGTTGGCTGTACTGGCTGGAACTCCGCAGGGCATGGCATCCCTAGTATATTATATAGTAGTATACATTGCCGCCAATCTCGCCGTATTCGGTGTCATCAATACCATTGAGCAACATACCCACGGTAAAATAGAGCGCGAAGATTATAACGGACTTTATAAGACCAACCCCAAACTAACTATGGTCATGACACTTGCTCTTTTCTCATTGGCAGGTATCCCGCCATTTGCCGGATTCTTCAGTAAGTTCTTTGTATTCATGGCAGCATTCCATAGCGGATATTATCTTATTGTATTTATCGCATTGGTCAATACAATCATTTCATTGTATTATTACTTATTGATTGTAAAAGCCATGTTCATCACACCTAATGAAGACCCTATCGGCAATTTTCGTACAGCAACTCCGATGCGCATCAGTCTGTTGGTATGTGTAGCCGGCATATTCGTTTTAGGAATTATAAGTGGGGTATATCAACTATTAAGTGATACAGCAATACTATAAAAGTTCAGTTACAAAAAGAAGAATAATAACTGAAATGATTATTGTATTTCTATGATCAATATTCTTTTACTTTGGAAGCAGAATCAATCTGTTTTCAAAGTAAAAGAATACCTTAAAGTTTCTCTTCAACAAATTTATCATTATCTTCGTAGCAAATTATAAAAAAATAAGTACTATGAAGAAAGTCCTCTATATTACAATACTCGCTTGCTCTACTTTATGGGGATCTTGCACAGAGAAAAATAAACAATCCGCCAGAACAGATTCCTTTATAGAAAAAAATGTAGCATTTGCACGTGCACAAATCGGGAATGAAATACAAATTATAGAAAAATCAGAGAAATTTATAAACCCTGTGACACTGAAAACTGACAGTACCATTTATTATTGTGACTACGCCGACTGGCGAAGTGGTTTTTTCCCTGGGTCAGTGTGGTATCTATATGAGTTAAGTGGCGACACTACTCTCTTATCATTAGCTGATAAATACACTTCGGCCATAGAAGAAGCCAAAAAACTGACTTGGCACCATGATGTAGGTTTCATGATAAATTGTAGTTTCGGCAATGGATGGCGAACAACTAAAGTACCCAGATACAAAGAAGTCATGATAGAAGCTGCACGTTCATTAGCTACTCGTTTCCGTGAAAAGCCGGGAATTATCCAATCATGGGATGTGACCCGCGGCTGGCAATCGGAACGCGGTTGGGAATGTCCGGTCATAATAGATAATATGATGAATTTAGAGTTACTATTTGAAGCAACTAAATTATCTGGTGATTCCACCTTTTATCATATAGCAGTGAACCATGCAGACCGCACTTTGAAAGAGCATTTCCGTACAAACGGAAGTTGTTATCATGTAATAGATTATAGTTTGGCAGACGGCATGGTACGGCATAGACAAACAGCCCAAGGATATGCAGACGAATCGACTTGGAGTCGTGGACAAGCATGGGCGATTTATGGTTACACTGTGTGTTACCGGGAAACTCATGATAAAAAGTATCTGAATCAGGCATTGAAGACTTTCCAATTTATGAAAACACATCCCCGGCTTCCCAAAGACTTGATTCCTTATTGGGATATGGATGCTCCCAATATTCCCAATGAACCACGAGACGCTTCAAGTGCTTCTTGTATAGCTTCTGCACTTTATGAAATTAGTACAATGGATGTGCCTGATGCAAACAGTTATAAGAACTATGCAGACAGTATTATGGCCTCTCTAGCCTCACCAAACTATCTGGCATCTCTTGGAAAAAATGGTAACTTTTTATTAATGCATTCAGTGGGCAGTATTCCTCATGGCACAGAAATAGATGTACCTTTAAATTATGCAGACTATTATTTTCTGGAAGCATTGAAACGAAAGCGTGACATTGAAGAAGGCACACACTAAGTTATACAGACAAACACAGAAATATTTCCTCCCGTTCTTCGGGAGGAATGCCACAGCCAGTATCGGTTACTTCAATTCGTAACTTACTTTGTGCCTTATCCAACTTTATTTTAAGAGTTACAGATCCAGAATCTGTAAATTTATTAGTATTATCAAACAGGCTCTCTATCACTAGCGACAAATGCAATTCATTGGTGGAGATAAACATTTCCCCTTTTGGTAATTTCACCAATACAAGTACCATAAAAAGTCTAATTACTAAAAAACTCCTGTTCTTAGTTTCCAAACGGTAATTTTCATAGTTCAATTGATCTACTCCATACTTTACAGGTAGTTCACTAAATTATTTTTTCAGACTAGAAGAATTAATGGAATCCTGCGCTTGTATATCTTATAATATTCAGAAGACTATCTTTGGTAGTAGAAATACTACCTCCTATCACGACAAGAATTCCCCAACAGATATCAATATATACAAGTGATGTATTTCATAATATCAGATTATTAAGGTACGAATATACAAATAATATAAAAATGTAGCAGCAGTTATTCCTCTATTATTAGAATTTACACAATAATGGGCAATTAATCCACTTATTTTCTAATTATATGCTTTAATATTGCATCGTAGATATTTTTTGGTAACTATGAAATTATTAATTATTAAACATCAAAGATATGGTAAAAAAGTTAGTTAGTGTACTTTGTATATGTGCATATTTTGGACTTGCTCATGCACAAATACCACAAGAGATTTGGAAAGAAAGTGAGCAAATAGAAAAACAAATCAAAAAGACTTCTTTTCCCGATCGTGTGTACAACATTAAAGATTTCGGTGCCAAAGAAGGAAATAATGGTGAAATACTCTGCCATGAAGCAATCAATCTAGCTATCCTCACATGCAGCCAGACAGGTGGAGGAACTGTATTAGTTCCACCCGGAGAATTTCTAACAGGTCCTATCACACTGAAAAGTAATGTAAATCTGCATTTGGAAGAAGGTGCCTATCTAAAATTTTCTTCAGAGAAATATCTATATACTCCAACCGTACTCACTCGCTGGGAAGGAGTAGACTGTTACAATTTGCATCCATTAATTTATGCTTATGGTGAAAGCAACATAGGCATTACCGGTAAAGGTATTATAGACGGACAGGCCAGTAATGATAACTGGTGGAGTATGTGTGGTGCTCCACACTATGGCTGGAAGGAAGGGATGACAGCTCAAAAAAATGGCGGCAGAGACAAATTACTGATGTACGCCGAAACATTTGCCCCGATAGATAAGCGCCAAATGACTTTTGAAGACGGTTTACGTCCCCAACTTATCAATCTATATCGTTGCAACACTATTTTAATAGAAAATGTAACATTGAAAAATTCTCCGTTTTGGGTTATCCATCCTTTATTTTGTGAAAGTCTGACAGTGCGTGGGGTTAAAGTTTCCAGTCACGGTCCCAATAGCGATGGCTGCGATCCGGAATCAAGTAAGAACGTATTAATTGAAAACTGTATATTCGATACTGGAGACGACTGCATTGCCATTAAAAGCGGACGGAATGCCGACGGACGGAAATGGAATGTACCAAGTGAAAATATCATTGTACGCAATTGCGAAATGAAAGACGGACACGGTGGTGTAGTTGTAGGCAGTGAGATTTCGGGAGGATATAAGAACCTGTTTGTTGAAAACTGCAAAATGGACAGCCCGAACCTGGAACGTGTCATCCGCATCAAAACCAACAACTGCCGTGGTGGTGTCATTGAAAATATTTATGTGCGTAATGTAGAAGTAGGTGAATGTCGCGAAGCCGTTTTGAAAATCAACCTGCAATATGAAAACCGTGAAAAATGTGACAGAAATTTCCCACCTGTAGTACGCCATGTGTATCTGGATAATGTTACCAGTGAAAAAAGTAAGTACGGAGTCCTGATCACCGGATATGACGACCGTGTCAATATTGAAGACATCCATGTAACAAACAGCCGTTTCAATAATGTAGAGAAAAAGGGAAATTTAATTACGGGAGCTAAGGATGTAGTACTGAAAGAACTGTATATCAATGGAAATAAGGTAAGAAAATAAGATAAAAAATCTTTGGTATAATGAGATGCCATCATACCAAAGATTATATCCTCTTTTGAGAACCTATTCCAGACACTCATCAAGTTCACGTATCAACTCTTCTTTATCAAGATGTCGCCCGATAAAAACTATTTTCTGCATACGATCTCCATATTTATCATCCCAATCCCGCAATAAGCCCGGCTCCTGACGTATTACCTCTATCAGTTCTTCTTCAGGTGCCGTAGCATACCATAAACCGGCTTCCTTCAACTTTTTCTGCACACCGGCCTGTTCAAAAAGAAAAGACATATCACGATTATTGCTGAAATAACAGACTCCTTTTGCTCGAATAATATTACGACTCCACTGGGTGGATACAAAACGATCAAATTTATGGATATCAAAAGCCGGACGACGATAATACACAAAAGTACTGATGCCATATTCATCCACTTCACTACCTTCATGATGATGATGGTGTGCATGCTCCTCATCGTGATGATGATGCTCATGCTCCTCCGCTTCTTTTTTCTGCTCTTCCGTAAGGGCACTCTCTATTCCACGTATCCAACCGGCAGAAGTGGCAGTACGTTCAAAGTCAAATGCTTCAGTATAGATTATCTTATCCAAATCTGCATCAGCATAATCACATTCTATTATTTCAGCTGCAGGTTGCAATGTACGGATAATCTGTTTGATACGTTCCAATTCGTCACGTTTCACTTCCGAGGCCTTATTCAACAATACAACATTACAAAATTCAATCTGTTGGATAATCAAATTTTCAATATCCTCTTCGTCAATACCCTTACAGGTCAAATCGTTGCCACAAGAAAACTCACTTTGCAGACGCAAAGCATCTACCACAGTCACAATACAATCCAAACGACATCCCCCGTACGTATTCCCCATACTTGAAATAGAACAAATAGTCTGTGCGATAGGAGCTGGTTCACAAACCCCACTTGCCTCAATCACAATGTAATCAAAACGCTCCTGCTTCATAATATCATCTATCTGCTCCACCAAATCCATCTTCAAAGTACAACAGATACAACCGTTCTGAAGTGCTACCAAGCTTTCGTCTTTCTTTCCTACAATCCCCCCCCGCTGTATGAGGTCGGCATCAATATTCACCTCACCGATATCATTGACAATAACCGCAAACTTAATACCACGTTTATTAGAAAGAATATGGTTCACTAATGTCGTTTTTCCACTGCCCAGATAACCGGTCAAAAGCAGTATAGGAATTTCTTTTACTCTCATATAAAATTCAATATTACTTTCACAAAGGTATAGAATGATTAATTTCCAAACAATAGAAAACATCTTTTTATACCTTATAAACAAAAAAGACTCTTTACATACCCTCAGTTAGAATCCATTAAAATTCAATTCGCAGTGCAACATTTTTCAAAAAATGCTTTAAATATTCCAAGAGTATAACTATATTTCGCAAAACAAATTTATAATAACAATGAGAAACAAATTAGCACAAAAAATCAAATTAGGCGCAGCCTTGTTATTGATGGCGGGAACTTCAGCCTTCGCACAAACCTCCAATCAAATTTATACACCTACTCCTGAAAATATAAAAGCACGGCAGGAATTTCAAGATAATAAATTCGGTATATTCCTTCATTGGGGCATTTACAGTATGACCGCCCAAGGAGAATGGTATATGAACACTCACAACATCAACCGTAATGAATACGCCAAACTGGCATCCGGATTCTATCCTTCGCGCTTCGATGCTGCCGAATGGGTTTCCGCCATCAAAACCTCCGGAGCCAAATATATCTGTATTACCAGTAGACACCATGACAGTTTCTCAATGTTTGATACAAAAGAATCCGATTTTAATATCGTAGATGCCACCCCTTTCAAACGAGACATACTAAAAGAACTGGCAGAAGAATGTCAAAAACAAGGCATCAAACTCCATTTTTATTATTCGCATTTGGATTGGTTTCGTGACGACTATCCGGAAGGAAACACCGGACATGGAACAGGACGTCCCAAAGGACATGGAAACTGGGCAAGTTACTACAAGTTTATGAATAAACAGCTGACCGAGCTTTTGACTAACTATGGTCCTGTCGGTGCCATTTGGTTTGATGGTATTTGGGATCAACCTACCAACTTCAATTGGCAACTGGAAGAACAATACGCATTAATTCATAAACTGCAACCATCCTGTCTAATAGGTAACAATCATCACCGAACTCCTTATGCAGGAGAAGATTTCCAAATGTTCGAACGTGATTTGCCCGGTGAAAACAAAGCCGGTTTTTCAGCAGGACAAGGAATAAGTGAACTCCCTTTAGAAACTTGTGAAACAATGAACGGAATGTGGGGCTACAGAATTGAAGACCAAAATTACAAATCCCCTAAAGAATTGATACACTATTTGGTTAAGGCAGCTGGAAAAAATGCAAATTTGCTAATGAATATTGGACCTCAACCCAACGGAGAATTACCAGCTACAGCTGTAGAGCATCTAAAACAGGTGGGTAAATGGATGAATCAATATGGAGAAACGATTTATGGAACCCGTGGTGGTGATGTAGTTCCTCATACATGGGGGGTATCAACTCGCAAAGGTGACCGTTTATTCATCCATATACTAGATTTGCAGGATGATGCACTTTATATACCTCTGAAGGCAAAAGTAAAGAAAGCAATACAGTTCATTTCCAAAACTCCACTTTCTTTCAAACAGGAGAAAGACGGCATATTTATAAAACTGCCTCAAGTACCTGATGACATAGATTATGTAATAGAATTAGTCATTAAACAATAAAATAGCATTCATCTTTAAACAAGTGTCTTTACGTGAAAAACAAGAATATCTTTAGAAAAAGAGAGAAAATGTATTCTACACAAATCAGAAAAGAAACATGAGTAAGCTACATACATTACTCTTCTAAAAAAGAATTCGTCCTTGGATTATGAAAACCCAAGGACGAATCACTCTTAGTTTGTGGAGCTGGAGGCAGTCTCTGAATGATATTATCTGATTCTTAAAGAAATCACAAAACACTAATAATCAACATTATAACAGAATATCATCTACTTTATAACTTCAACCAATATCATATACTCTTAGAAATCGGGGGAGTAGTTAAAGGAGGTTACTCCCCCTAATCAGTCTTCGTATCTTCGCTCTTGAAATTAAGTGGATAGAACAAGGAAAACTAGTTTCTACTATCATGTATATTCACGTGATGTCAGCCTATTTTCCCTTTAAAATCTTCTCTTTAGATTCGCAGTAAATTAAGTAAAACGTATGAAAAAGACAAATTTTAGTACAAGAGCCTATGTTATGAAGAATGGGCAGGTAATGATCCGGGTAAGATGGAACAGTAAGAAGAATGAGGTCGGTTTCTCTATCGGTTATACAATTGATCCTCTAAAATGGGATAGTGACAAACAATTGGTAAAAAGTAATACGACCCATAAAATCGGTGGGAAGATTGTTTATGCCCGTGAGATTAACAATGCAATCCGTAGTTTCCTGGTCTGCATCGAAGAAGTGTTTGCTAAATATGATCTTCATTCCAAAATACCAACGACAACTGACCTGAAAAAGTTGGTGAATGAGAAATTAGGAAGAACAAAAGAAGTAGAAGTTATACAAGAAGATGAAAACAAAACATTAAAAGATATATTTTCTGATTTTTTACGACTTCGCCCACAAGAAGGAAATTGGAGTCAAAATGCACAATATAAATATGAACAAATGTGGCATCAATTAACAGGCTATGATCCTAAAATAGAACTGGACACGCTAAATAAGGATAAAATGGTTCAGCTAATGAACTGGTACATTAAAAACAATTATTGTAATCGCACCATTGTAAAACAATTTAAAATGCTAAAATCATTTCTCCGTTGGGTTTCCAGAAATGGCTATGTAATACAACCCGGTGTACTGGAATTCAAGCCTAAGCTAAAAGTTATACCGAAGGCCGTCACCTTTTTAAAATATAAGGAACTGATGCACTTCTTCCACTTTGAATTTCCTAAGGAAAAGGAATACCTATCAAAAGCGAGAGATATGTTTTGCTTCATGGCCTTCACTTCTTTACGATATTCAGATTTGGCCGCACTTAGACCGGTCAACCTAGTGGATGGGTACTTGGATTTCTGTACTGAAAAGACCGATGATAAATTACATATCGCTTTGAATGAACACGCCCAGCAAATTATTGAGAAATATTCTTGGTACAAAGGTGATACCATATTTCCAGTGCCAAGCAATCAGAAATTAAATGACTACTTGAAAGAATCTGCCAAATTGGCAGGGCTGGATCGTGAAGTATCCCAAGTTTATTTCAAGGGTAATACCAGACATGAAGATACCTATAAGTTTTGGGAACAGATCTCTTGTCACGATGCAAGACGAACTTTTGTATGTTGTTCGCTAGCACTCGGTATTCCAGCCAGTGTAGTAATGAGTTGTACCGGACATTCTGATTATGAAAGTATGAAGCCGTATATTGAAGTGGCTGACGAAACTCAGAAGATGCAGATGGATAAATGGAACACCCATCAATACAAGTCGGGAATCATAGAAAGCATGGAAAAGATGACTTCGGAACAGCTTAAACAACTTTTTGAGTATGTGAAGACTATAGCTTAACTAATTTCATAGGAATTGGAACGGTATTTGAAAGGTGGTCAGTAATATTAATTTAAAAATAGAATTATGGACAACTTCAACAAAGAATACCACAGGGAAACGCATACAATAGCTTGCAATTATTCTCGTTCAAAAGACAATGTAGCTACAAATATGCTTGACAGTTTAGTAGCAGGCTCTTTAATTGTAGCTGGAGGTTTACTTTTAGGACCTTTGGGCGCTTCACTTGGTGCTGCCTATGCGTTGACAAAAAAAGTAGTAGAAGTAGAAAAAGAGAAATACTCTGATAAAAATAGAATATCTTCTACAGAAGAGGACGATTATTATTATCAACAATACAGGCTACGTGAAGAGAACAGGCTACGTGAAAAATGTAGATTAGATAAAATAGACAAACAATACGAAAATAATAAACAAATCTTAAATATTAACGAATGTTACAAAAATAAAATAAAGGATGTTTCTTCAAATCCATCAATTCCCGCTTCTAACCAAGATTTACTCTTAGAAGAATCTGCTTCCACCTCCAATATTTCCAAAGAGTCAGAAGAACAAACTGTTCAGTCTGCTTATGAAGATTCTGTTACAACAAACATTCAGAAAGAAAGCAATGATCATGTTACCGAAACAAATATTATATATAATCCATTGCATCTACCTGAACTTTTTGAACAATATAAACCCAACTTATTAAATAAAGCCTATGAACTTTTATACGAACAAGGTAATAATATTTTATTTCAATGTACTAAAAAAGAATTTCGCTACTGGTTGGGAGGTACTATGGGAACAGAATATAAACCGGAAGAAAGCGAATGCAGAAGGATAAGATGGATGAAAGGGAAATATTCATTACAATATTTTATAGTTAGACTGTACCGAGTGAAGCGAGATAGAATGGGCAGGGATATGTGGAATAAAATAGCCAATATCTTTATGATAAACAACATGCTGATAAAGTCGGGAGATTTAGGAAAAAATATAGAAAAAGTGGGAAGTGATGACAAAAATGAAATTGACAGCATGATAAAGAAATTCAATGAAGATATGGAAAGAGTGTCTACGACAGCATGAGCTATCATTAGCTATCATTAGCAATAGTATTAGTCGTTATAACTATCATTAGATATTACTATCTACTATCAAATAGTATTATATATAATCTGTTGATATTAAAGTGATTGTAAACTGTTTTGCAATCACTTTTTTGTTTCTACCTTCGCCACCGTTCCCGGGAAAAACAATATTTTTAATATGGAGAAAGAATCAAAAATATCAGTTGAAGCACTTCTTAATAAGACAGTGCTAACCATGAACGGTGCGGAGTTCTTAGAATTATTGCACCAAGTGAAAAGAACAGAGGTAAAGGAGGAAAAAAAGCAATCCCCACTGAATGATTATCCGAATTTGCCACAGTTCATTACAGGTATCAAAGAACTCGCAAGACGGTTAGGTATCTCTGCAAGTACTGTTAGTCGAATGAAAGCTGATGGGTTGCTCGATGATGCAGTCTTCCAGAGCGGCAAGACTGTAATTTTCGATACCTATAAGGTACTGGAAATCCTGCGTGTTAGTAATCGGAAAAGTAAGTATAATGTTAAAAATTAAAAGTACAATGGAAAAGAGTCTAATTGATGAAGCAGTTTCCACACTGGATCTGCAAGGGTCAAATGTGAAAGAATCCACTGTGGAGGATAAGGATCTACAGGCAGGTGCATCTGCTGGTGATGCACAACAACCTAATTCAGAAGAAAACAAAGATGAAGCCCCAGAAGCAGTACCGATGAAGCTGACAAAAGGAATGATCTGCACCATATTTGGACTACTCGAAACGGGTTATACTTTCGGGCGTATCAAGATTAACCGTGATATTGATGCGAAACAGGTCAAGAAAAAAATAGCTTCCATTCTGGCTTGCAAAGGTATCATATCTCCATTCCTTGTCGTACCTGCCATTGTTTGCCTAAAAGCGGGACTGGAACTGGAAGACGAAAACGGAAATCCAATCACAGAGGATACCCCGAACCTCGATCTTATCCTTATTGTAATTGACGGGCAGCACCGCATGGAGGCTCTCAGGCAGTTGAACAAGAAGTTAAAGAAAGAGGGTAAGACAGAATATGAGGGTTATGTCTATCTTCCTCTTATAAGCGAGTATGATGTTCCCACGTTGTTGAGAGAGGCCAATTCAGCAACGAACCCTTGGGACGGTATGGATTGGGTGACACAACTTCTTGCCACCGCCAAAGAAAAAGGTATATCAACTGAAAAATTGGAGTGGGTAAAGGAGAAAGCCAAAACCGGATCTGATTCCGCTGCATGGTCTTGGGTAAATGGTGGCAAAACCAATTCAAAGACAGTCTGCATCAAGGCTTCAACCAATGATCAAAAACTGGAGGAACTGGCTGATACTACATCATTTGAAGAAGACAAGAAGCTTTATGAAGCAGCCGCCAAGTCTTTTGAAGGAAATTCAGCCAAGGTTCTCGGTTGGAAAGTATTACCGGAATGGATTTACAAGCAACTGGACTCCCTGATAAAAAGGGATATGAAACGGAGTGAGGCCATGAATCTGTTGGTTGCATTTCTTGAAGGCATAGGAGCTACCAATGCACAGGAAATAAGCCAAATGAAGAAGAGTGCCAATCAGAGCAAGGATAACATGATTATCACCAAGCTGAACGAATTATTTGCTGATTTCAATCTTAAACACTAATCCCGGTTTCCCCATCATGTGAGAGGTGATGGAGATTCCATAAAACAATGCTCAGAAGATGAAAACATTGAAACAATTTAAGGAGGATGGATATAGTATCTGTCTCCCCCAAAAGCCCAAACTTGATACCGGAATTATCAACAAGCTACAATGTCAGCTAATGTGTCCTACAGATAATGTCATAGTACATGTTATTCCGGTCAGTGATTATCTGATACGTAGAGTGTCTATAGTTGATGGGAACGGTGATCTTATAACTTCCCTTGATAACGGTTTGGAAAAGAAACTGGTTGTTGTAAGTAGCGACCTGAACCTTTGGTACGCTCTACAACAATCTGCTGTTAAGGATGAGGAAATAAATATTGAAACGATTCCCGGCAGATATATGAAATTCTAATTATGAAGTAAGTATAGGCGCCTGCTTACTTTCTTACAAGTAAAATTTATTAAAAAAATAAGATGATGGGAAATAAGATATTTTTCATTACAGGACCTCCTATGCCTGAGAATACCACAGAAATAAAGTATAACAAGTTAATAATCAATTAAAATCAAGAATCATGGTACAATTTAATTGTAACAACGGCAATTTATTTCCATCCTATAGATTGCCAATTCAGAGTAAAAAAGGATATGAATCATTATGTGAAGTAATGTATGAGTATTTAGGGAACAATGCCTGTCTTATGAATGAAATCAGTCAAAAGATAAGGGATAATACTAATCTGTATGAGAATTATTCAAAATCAGACCATTCAGATATAGGTTCACATACTCATGCTTTTCCTTCTTTTAACCTGGGAGATGACTATATCGCTTATATCGGCATGAACTGGCCGGAAATGAAAGAGTTTTTAATTCCTTGTCTGACCAAAGAGTTTGTTCTTGAATATGGGGGTGATGACATGACGCTGGGAATGATATATCCTGATAACCTGGAAGGGAAAATTCCCGCTTTTTTCACAAAGATATTTTTTGAGGATTTCTCTGATTCTACAAAATTCGGGAAAGATCTCTTCTTCCTGGATATTTGTAAGAATGGGTACTTCTTCGAATCCGATTCAGGGGAAGTAAGGTGGTTATTCTCGAAAGGAGTTGTATTCGGTCATAAGTATTGTATGTATTATGTATTCAATGAGTTTTCTGACAAAATGAAATATCAAGGAGAAGAACTGACGGATGAAAGGATAGAAGAACTGATGGATGATGTTTGGAGCCTTTAATGATTAATATAGCTCCTTCTTAACCTGAGGGAGCCATAATCCGCCCCAAACCGCTAAAACGCTCCTCTGTAACCTTATGAACCTTATTCCTGATTATGAATTTATATTTTAATCATACATCCCTTGGAGGTTCAGAATCTTCAAAGGATCGTCAGGGAAATACTGCCCCTGATGTTATCGCTAGAAAAGTAAGTATAACTCCGGAAAAATTCAAAGATGATGTCGAAGCCCTGGTAAAATATATCGGTGAGGAACATTTCGTTTCCGGTCTCAGCATTGAAGTGACATTGAGTGAACTTCTTGCTGTAATTCCAAGAAAACGTAGAAGAACCGAAGCCTATAACTCTTTAGTAAAAATACCTGAGTGAAGAGAGAAACATTTTATTAACCATTAAAACCAATAAGAAAAATGGCAAAGAGTAATAAAAAGATACCACTTGATATAGTAGTAAGTAATGTAATATTGAGAATTAGTAAGAAATACGGTATTCGAGTAAATTGGGCTGGCACTCGTGTTTATAAAGAGTATAATACTACTGACTGGAACCGATTTCTACAGATTCATGCCAATGCGGATGGCTCCAAATTTCTGAATGTCAAGCCTAAGAATGTTCCGTTGGATGAATTAGTTGCCGATGCTTATAACCCCATGCCTAAAGACGGAAAGAAATATATTCTGATTCATAAAGATGGCGACTTAGGAAACTGTCAAGCCAATAATCTTGAATGGAAACAGGTCAGGAAGTATAAACCAACAGCCACCAAACGTAAATTAGATAACGGTTTGGAAGTGAAAGTTGATGGAACAATACTTGATAAGAAAAAAGCATTACCTATTGTGAAAGAAATCGGAGACAGCGACACAGATTCGATGAAGGCAATAGAGCATCCCTATGTTTCCTATAGGCGAAAGAATAAGTGGGGAAACTATGAAGATAAGACTGCGGATGTTGATGATCTGATGGCTGCGGCAGAATATGTAGATGGGGATAAATCTACAATGAAAAGGCCAAGGGTACTTCATAAGAACATGGATTACAAGGATTTTCATGCCTTAAATCTTAAATGGGTGGAAGAAAGCAGTCCTGAATATCAAGAGTATATGAAAAGGAAGAAGGAGGATATAGATAAGCTGACCAAAGAACTAAACTGGAATAATCCCAATTTCAAGTTACCTGACAATCAATAAATGAATAATCAGGGTTGGTCGGAGACAAGAGTATGGAACGTAGTGGAATGTAATACATAACTGTAAGACAAAGTGTTATAAAAAAGTGTGCAAATGAGGTACAAATGCTTAAAGAATAACGTTTTTGTAGTTTTTTTATAACATCCCTTCGGGTTATGTACCATACTCATACTTCGTATCTACTTCTGTCTCTGACCAACCCCAACATAAACTTTTAATTCCAGATAATGAAAAAGATAACATTAAATGTACCTGACGGAATAAAGTATCTGTCAGAATGGAAGGAGTTATGGAACCTTCTGCCTATGAACCAACACTATATCCTGAATAAAAGGATTTGTGGTTGTGGAGCTACTGAAGCCTATATCGGTTCAGACAGGAAAGTGATATTGGCCAGTCCCAGAAAACAGCTCCTCTATAACAAGTATTCACAGCATCTCTCCGACAACCTCCATCTCTACCGTTATCAGGGAAACCGTGAGAAGTATTTTGAGAGCAAGTCTTATTCGGAAAAGGATGTCTTTGCTTTCAACGATGAACTAAGTAAATATATAAAATCAGGTGGGAAAAAGATCCTTACCACTTACGACTCACTCAGGAAGATAAAGGAAGTTCTGGTAGCTGATGGTGAAGACCTGGATGAATGGACTGTGGTAGTGGATGAGTTTCAAGCCATGTTCTATGATTGCCAGTTCAAGCCTACAACGGAATATGAGTTCGGGCAGATCCTGGGAGCTTTCAGTACTGTGGTCTATCTTTCAGCCACACCTTTCCTGGAATCCTACCTTGACATGACCCGACAATTCAAGGATATGACTTTCTATGAACTTTTATGGCCTGAAAGTATGATGCAGATTCCGAAAGTGGAGGTTATAAAATCCAAAAAGTCTGTCTTCAAACTATGTAGTGAGCTGATTGGCAAATACAGGGAAGGAAAAGGAAATAGTACTGTCGTGGATGGTAAGGAATTTGTAGCGAAGGAAGCTGTTTTCTATATCAATGATGTTTCCGTTATAAAGAATATCATAAAGAAAAATGGCTTGAAGGCGGACGAGGTAAACATAATCTGCTCTTCCAAATCAGAAAACATCAAGAAACTGAATGAATTATCCAGGGAGGTGGGAGAAAAGTTTATGATCGGTGATATTCCGGGTAAGGGAGAACCGCATAAGATGTTCACCTTCTGTACTTCCACCGTATATATAGGTGCTGATTTCTATTCCACCAACGCCTATTCCTATATCTTTGCCAATCCGCTGGTGAAAAGCATGACCGTGGATGTTTCAGTGGATTTACAACAGATAATAGGTAGACAGAGGCTTGATACAAATCCGTTCCGTAATACAGCCACTCTTTACTTTAATACCCGAAAATCAAAGGTTACGGAAGAGGAACTGGAGAACTCAATCAAGGAGAAGAAGGATAAGACAAAGAAGCAGATTGATAATTTTAATGCGGTTCCGAACAAGGATGAACAATTGCAGATGATGGAAAATACAATCAGGCAACAGGGACATAAGGAACACTATTGCTGTATTATCAAGGATGCGGATAATAATGTCAGAATTGTTGAGAATGAAATCCTTGAAATATCTGAAAGAAGAGCATGGGAAGTTACAAACCGGATCTATAACAATGATTTTTCCATGTACCGTGCTTTAAGGGTTGGTGCTGTCGTTACAAAATCCTCAGGAAGTGATGATCCTGAAGTACAGCGGATTTTCAAGGAGTGGAATCTGGATAATCAGTTCCCTAGAAAAGCCAGACTTTATTGTGACCTATATGATAATTTCCCTGAACTCTTGGAGGACTGTACTTTCATAGAGGGCAAATATAAGAAATATCATGACGCTCTTGGAAAAGAAGGATTTGAAGCGTTATGTTGGAGGGAAGACTATATCAGACAAGCTATCGAACCTACTCCTTTTGACAAGCTACCCAAGGATCAGATAGCAGTGAAACTAATAGATGCTTTGAAGACAGACAAGACTTATACCAAATCAGAAGTCAAGGATTTACTTCAAGGTATCTATAAGGAGCTGAATATAGCAGGAAAACCAAGTGCTTCTGATATATCCGAATATCTGACCTGCGAGGATAGGACTGTCAGGATGAAAGGTAAATTGATAGCGACTTTCAAGGTAACATCACACTTCAGAACAAAAATATCACTTTTCAATAGAATTACAGACATCAATCACCCTGAAGAATATGATATAGACAAGGTGCTGGATATAATCAAGACCGGCAGCTATTATCATGTAGCCGGGAAAGTTGATGCGGTAAGGAAAGCCAAAACCAAGGAAGAAAAAGAGAAAGCCAAGATGAAACTTCCGGCTGTAACATGGAACGGAACTTTCAAGACGAAGAACAGAAGCGATTTGATTCACTATTCTTCATTCACCGCTCTGGATTTCGACCATATTCAGCCGGAGAAGATGGATGGATTCGGAAAATGGTTACAAAGCTTCCAATGTGTCTATGCCTATTATATCACTCCAAGCGGTAAGGGGTATAAAGCGATTATCCTCCATGACAATTATGAGCCGCTTTACCATTATGACTTGTATAATCAGCTCTTGAAGTTGTTTGATTGCCCTGAGATAGATAAGAGTACAACGGATTTGGCCAGAGGTAATTTTCTGAGTTATGATCCGAACCTATGGAAAAATCCGAAACCTCAACCTTTCCACTTCATTCCATCCACCTCTGAACCAATTATACCCGAAACTGTTACAGAAACCATAATAAAGGATGAAGCCGGAAATGAAATGATAACCGAGGATGATTCTTATGTAGCCAAATTCCTGAACACTCTGAGCAGACAAGTTGTTTACGATGATAGTATAATCCGTATCCTTGGGAAAATCTGGACTGGAAAATCAATAGCCAACGGGAGGAATAATACTACGATGTCTTATGCTGGAGTTCTATGTAAGGCAGGAGTAGAGAAAAACAGAGCCAAGTTATTCATCGAAGAGCTTGTTCCGGATTATGATATTACTGAAATAATTGAATATGCCTACTCTCATAATACTTTCGGATGTGAACGTAGGAAATATAAATCAAGAAAGAAATAGCCAATAAAAAGAGGAGACTGAACTTCAATGCTCGGTCTCCTATAGCTTTTCTACAGATTATGAATTAAGTCTTCCTTAATAGATTCACACAATGTATTGTAAAGAATCCGCTTATTTTCGGGTATATCTTCTGCTGAAATACTGAATAATAACAGATAGGATTCTGGAATTTCCAAAGCTTTACATATTCTGATAATTGTATTTTTTTCAGGAAATGATTCTCCTTGTTCTATACTACATAAAGCATTTGCTGATATATCACATAATTTTGCCAGCTCCTTTTGGGAAATTTGCTTATTTTTCCTAAGTATTTTTACAGCATTTCCTATATTCATAATTCTAAGTATAAAAATTATTTCAACGAGAAATAGTCCAATATTTTAGGGCTTATTTCTATCAGTTTATATACTATCAGTAAAATGGTATTTACATCAATTGTACCGTATTGTTTGATGATTTGAATTGCTTCCTCTTTACATTCTTCTGATAGATTACTATTTTGTATTTCAAAAATTATATTTTCTTTATTCATTTTCTACAGTTTATCCTGCTATTGGTAGTGGATATGAACTGATTACAATAGCATTCGGTTGATAAATAAAAGGATAATCACTCTTAATTACAGTACTATTGGAATCCTCATCTGATCCTGTAGAATAGATATGGTATCTTGCTGAGATATAAATATTCCTTATCCGGAAATCTATATGCCATTGGGGTTTACTATATGTGGACTTTGCTACATAATAATAACTATGTACAATATTGTCTAAAAGTTCATCTGTTCTTTGTATGCTCAGTTCTTGGATAATAGATTCATAAGAAACAATGAGGCATGATGCTGAATAATTTATATGAGAAGAACAATTATCTTTTTTTTTCTTTCTCACTACAACACGAGCAAGCAAGTCAAGATAAGATGAACAAGTCGATTGGGATGATGTTTTTCTTTTTACTTTGTCAATGAAAGTTTCTCGTAAATGCTCTGTATCTATATCAGACCATTTTAAAGATTCTCCTTGTAAATCTGTTTTTTTAAAGGATTTAACAAACTGATAAAAATTGCTTAGTTCATTTTGGGTCAATCTGCTAATACTACGAAGAGAACTAAAAAAATAACTCCGAATCTTGCGAATATAGGCTTCCGCAAAAATCTCAAGCCCTTTTTCATCTATACAAAGACTTGTTGTATCATCAACATCATTGTATCCATTAGCCCTTAGCAGAGAGGTTAATGCACACATCGGTACATTCATCACCTCTTGTATAATGTCTAAAGAAGTTTTGAATGTAACAGTCCTATCCTCAAATGATATTGATGTAAAATTCCTTATTTCTAAATGTTCAACCATTAAATTTGATTTTTACGTGGCAAATATATGATAAAGGTTTATGAAATCAAAATATAAAGCAATAAAATACAATAATAACTTGTATTTTGAATCGAATTAAAGGTAGTGATACTATTTATGAATAGATTCATATATTCTCATTAAAAAAAACGCTATACATTTTCCAGTACAACGACTTTAATAAAATATGAACTATCCACCATTCCCTATTACTTATTCGTTTAGTTCAGTTGATCCAATCCACTACAGTTTCTCCCTTATAACCCTTTTCCCATACAAACCAGGCATAGGCGATTGCATTTCTATTGACCTGGATACTTGTAAAGTCTCCATCCTTGGCAACAGAAGCGCGGAAAGAAAAGACGTGGATTTTTAGCGGTGGATTGGCTTGAAAAAATGATTCACGTCTTTTACCTTCCAGAAATGTAGGTTTCAGAAACATCGCTATCTTGGTTCCTTCATCCGATATATCCAAGGCTTTCTCTATAAATTCCAGGGCTATCTTATAAGGAGGGTTGGTAATGATAGCTCCATAAGGGTTTTCGGTGGCTTTCAGGAAATCAACGCCACCGGTACCATAACCACGATTTATCAGGTCAGTGGAATAAACCTCCTTGCCTAATTCTATCATCCTTTTGGACAGGTGCCCCATTCCACAGGCAGGTTCCCATATAGTATCAGGAAACTTCTCCACCTCGAATAACCTGTCTATGGCTTCGGGGAATGTAGCATAAAAATCATGTTCCTCCCTTGTCGTATCAAAGTGGTTGGACGCTCCGATTGTGGTATATATCGTACTTTTCATTGTTAACCCATTGTGTTTGTCATTATTGTCTTACGCTGCTATAATCTTTCCTCCCCACTGAAGAGCCATTGCATCCGTTATCAAAACATACTATTCATCCGTATTAGCAAAAAACAAGCACTATCTTTAACTCCATAAGCAAAAAGTCCATTCCTCACTCCTAGATACCGTGGCTGCTATGGAAAGAGAGAATATCAGCTATCGTCTACAATCAGGAAAAGCACAGTATATAGCTAAAGGTGGGCAAGTAGGCAAGAAAACCGGATATCGTAAACCAAAGGAGAAGAAAGCTGAGCAATATTCGGGTGTACTCAAACTTTTAAGCAAGAACTATCCGATAAAGATGGTATCCAAACTTGAAGGAGTAAGCGTCAGCACAGTACAAAGATTAAAGAAGGAGTTTTGTTTATAGATATTTATTTAGAGAGAGGTGTGATAAGCCTCTCTCTCTTTTTTAGGGATACCCTTTATATATTATGCTATAGAATCATTTTTTATTTCCACATTTTCATTAACTTCTTGTACATTAAAATCTGTTTGGTACTGAATCTCTGAATGATTTTGTTTTAATATACACCACCATATTTCTCCACCTATATAGAAAAGTAAAATAGCAAAGCCAATTCTTAAAACGCAATACTGATTACCATTAATTTTATTATCAGAATCCTTACTATTGTCAATGTTAGCTTTAAAACTGCTTACATCAGATCCTATAAAGTGATGAAGTGTATATTCTAAAAATAAAAAGGCTGCCCATATACACAAACTTCCCAAAAACAAGCAAAGACTTAAATCATGATTCAGTAATGAATAACCTACGATAAGTATCCAAGCCAATAATACAAATACAATAAAGCCAATTGTTATTTTATAAGTGGAGTGGAAGTGGATAAGATGTTTCTGGGTATTATTTGTCTTCGCATATAATATGTGTTCAAAAGGCATATTCCCTTCTTTTTTCAATATTTCCCTCCAGTTCTTCAACCAACTCCGATGTCCAATCATAGACAAATACCAACAGTAACTGGCTATAACTCCTAAAATGGCTATAATAGCCAGAATATCCCAATAAGTACAATTTAGATAGAATAACTTTGCATCCAAATTTGTAAGCCCATTATTAGAAATATTCCCTTCCATCTCCACTATTTTCCCCGTACTCACCAATATTGTACAATATGCAACAAGTAAAGCACCATTAAACAGGGAATAATAGTTCATCCATATATGATATCTTTGCTCCATCCAGTTAAAACGAGCAAACATCAACTTATAGCGTTTTAACCTTCTTTGTTCTTCATCCATCTTTTCTTATGTTTTACCGTATTCTTTCTATGTTATAAACAGTGTTTATCTCTTCCGCTTCCAGCACACGGTCATAGATACGGATATTGTCAAGTTTCATATCAGCGGAAGAACTGGTATAATGTCCGTCACAGTCACCACCGATCTGCACTTTGATTGAGGTTGGAATATCATAGACTCCTTCACAGTTGGCAACAAGCTTACCGTCCACATATAATTTCTTCTCACAGCTTGAACCGTCACCACCGGGAATATGAGTGAAAGTAACCATATGCCATTTTCCATCCTGTAGTGAGCTGAACGGATAGGAGAAGGAATAGGAGAGGCTCGGTTTTCCACGGTTATTAGAATAAAATTCAAATTTTCCACTGGATGTACGGGTGGCAAAACAGGGATAGTCCAGAGCCTTGTCCATATTTACAGCTGATAGAAGAATACCTGCTCCAAAATCTTTGATCCACATGCTTGCAGAATAAGTGGTGTTCTTGAAAAGCTGATAAGGTATGTTGATATACTGTTTCTCCGCCTGTTTCAGATAAACAGCTTTTCCCTTGTTCGAAGGAGTGTCAGAAATTATATCCGGACGATTAATCAGTGCTGCATCGTAATGATTGGGAGAGCTGTCATCACCTGTTTCATTATCAAATGTATAATACGCCACCAATCCTACTCCAATGGAAGCAAGTTCGTCTGCATCAGGTATTTCTATTGGTGGTTGCGGTTCCTGTTTGTCATCATCTGTAGAAGAACAGGAGTATAAACAAATGACCAATAGTACAGGGTATAGATAATATTTTATTTTTCTCATGTTATATTTTCGACAATGATTATAAAGTATAATCCCCGACTTTCACAAGCCAGGGATTATCATTTATAAATTTAAAGTTTTTATTATATCTAAGTATTTCTCTCGCTTGAGAAACGACTTATTCTTGATTAATGATTACTGTTTCTTAACAGTGAATCCAACTTCAGCTGTCTGAACGTGACCGTACATGTCTACATAAACTACTGTCAATGTAGAAGCCACATCAGCTGTCGGATTGGTAGAAGCAGAGTTCTTATGGAACTTGATAGTCTGATTACCCCAATCTTGGCTATTTTGACTATGATCACGAACAAAGTAATCTTCATCCTTAGAACCGTTGCTTGTAATCTTGGCGTCAACTACACGAATTTCTTTCAAATTCAGTTTAGTCATGTCAACACCGTACTTAGTACTGTTGTAAGTATTTACACCAAAGATATCGGCACAATTTACTTCAAAGTTTTCTTCTGCATAAACCGCACTGGTCTTAGGCATTTCATCTTCTTTAGAAACTTTGCCATCAGCTGAATACCAAATACCATCCTTAACGATATAACCTTTATCAGCAGCTTCAATCCATCTCCAAGTATGAACCGGTTTGTGCATATAGCAATTGTATACAGTATTGAATGAATCGTATGCTTTAACTGCATGATTTTGATTTATCAATACTTTGTTATTGTCTACATAAGCACTTACACCTGCATAAACGTATTCTACATCAGTAGCATGTTTGGTTTCGCTGTTAATTAATTTATTAGTAATAGTAACATTCTTACCGAATTCTGCCTCATCTGTATAATCTTTAGTATCATTATTATACTTAGTATTAGCAAGAACAATACGGTATCCAGATGTAACACTATTTCCATCAAAGTCATTTTTCCATCCGTTGAATACATTTTCCATATTCATTGTACCTTCAGAAGCTGTACCTGTTACACCCCATCCATTCTGAGCATCCCAAGTAATAGTACCATCCATATCATACTGACTTGGTATCAAGAAACAGTTATAAACACCGTTTACAATCTGGTTGTCCTTAGCTGTGAATTTATGTTCGGCAGGTTCTGCTGTAGGCAATACTTTTTCTGCGGAAACTTTTATTGTAGCCAATACAAATCCATCAGCATTCTTCAAAGTCAATGTACCGTTCAGTTTAGTATCATTCAATACCAGACCTAAGTTTTCATTGAACTTGGTTACAATTGTAGCCTTGTTAATGTTTGTAGGAATTGTTACGTCCTGCTTTCCTTCTAAAATACCATCTACTACTTCGCTACCTGTAGCAATTACAGCTGTACCAGCAGTCAATGTTACTTGGAAACCATTAGCTTTTATATGAGTTACCCCATTAACTTTATCTCCCAAACCATCAGCAGCCCATTCGTATGAAGCAATCTTCAGACCTTTCAGTTTAGCTACATCTTCTTTGCTCAATTCTACAGCACCGGATTCTGCATCAACTGTAGTTGCGATAACTTTTGTTTCGATAGAAGGAATTTCAACACCGGCCTCACCTAATTTCACATAGAACGCACGACCGTCCGGATCAACCAAGGTTCCGTCCAAGTTAACAGCATATACACGGAAACCAATGAAGTCATTGATGATTTCCTGATCTTCGTTAGGAGAAATTTTAATTGTTGCGGTTGTACCTTCAACAACTGTGTTCAGGCCTTCATATTTATATGAATTCCAAGCATTCCATTCTGAAGGTGCAGACTCAACGGCGTTAGTTTTCTTATCGAAAGTTACATACATAGCCTTAACTTTTTCTGCTGCTACCCACTTACCTTCGTTATTTTTTTCTTTCAAAGATATGGTGATAGCCTTATTTTGAACAGCCGGATAAGCCTGCATATTTGAACGGTTATCCCCTGTTTCCGGAGCTTGATTTTCTTCTTCTTTAGCAACGAAGTTTCCGTCCTTATCTTTCAATACATTTCCATTTTTATCAAAAGCTTCAGTCAAAGCATTACCAGTCCACTTATATTCTTTAGCCGGTGTAGACCCACTCTCAACTTCACCTGTGATAGACTTGCTTTCAAAAGTATAACGGTTGTTGATGTCATTAACATTAGTGTCATCAACAAAGAAATTTAATTTTTCTGAAGGATCAAAATTACCGTGTTCCAAAGTCAAATCGTAAGTAGAAATGATATTTCTCTTACCCATGGCAGTTTCATCCTCTTTCGTATTGTCTACTGCTACAGCATACAGAACTTTCTTTCCATCTTTATTAGTAGCGGCTGCATTGAAAGAGTCCTCATCATAGTTTTTCAAAGCGACTTCAACCACCCACAAACCGCCTTTAGAAATACCTCTTGTACCTGTCAGCAATTCATCGTACGGAGTGATGTTCTTCACTTCAACAATATCCAGTTTTTCACCTTTGCTGTCCTGCAAGCTGATCATGCTTGCGTCCAGATTAGCATTGGTAGGAGATACACGAATCAAGAATTTTGCGCTCTTCTGGTCCTGTGTTCCACCTTTGAACTCAAGCTTGTTTGCAATGGTTTTGTCCAAAGTCCATTCGTCACCGAAGATGTTCTTCTGAATTAAGACACTTTCAAAATTAAGATTCCATTTATCTTCTCCTTGATTATTGCTCTCGCTGTTTACCAATGAAACATGAGTAACGCCTGTATAGATGGCAGAAGATAATACATCCAAGTTAGTGTTTATCTTGGTTATTTCTTCAGCAATTTTTTTATAGTCGTTTTTCAGCTGTTCAATCGCTGCTTTTGTTTCTGCAACATCAAATCCCTGAAGGGCTTCTACTGCTTTTTCGCAGGCTTCCAGTTTGGTCTTGACATCACCAAGTTCCTTCCCTGTAGCCTCTTTATATGCGTCCAAAGCGTCCTGTTGCAACTTTAACGCACTCTGCAACTTTCCGATTTCTTCCTTGTTGGTCTTGACATCAGCTTCCAGATTGGTTATTCTTTCGCCTAAAACGCCTTCCACTTTAGACAATTTGTCCAAAATTTCTGCGTCTGCACCTTTGTAAGCGGCAGTAAGAGCTGTGATATCACCTTTGATAGTAGCGATTTCAGATTCGATGGCTTTGATGTCTTCTTCAGATGCTCCTTGATTGTTCTGAATCATCTTAACCAGTTCTTCCTTCACTTTGGCAATTTCGGCCTTAGCAGCTTCAATAGCATTCTTTTCAGCCTGCAAAGCAGCAGCTTTAGCGTCAGCAGCATCGGCAGCAGCCTGATCAGCAGCAGCTTTAGCGTCAGCAGCCTCTTTCTTTGCAGCAGCAATTTCTGCTTCTAACTTTGTCTGTGCACTTTGCAAGTCAGACACTGAAGTTTCAAGAGCTGACACTTTCTTGGAAAGATCTTCCTTTCCACCATTTACAGCACCCCAAAGTTCTTCAATGTCATCATCGTAATCCTTACAAGACACAAATGTTCCTGTCGAAGAAACCATCAAGGCCCCGAACAGGACTGCACTTAAAAACTTTTTGTTCATAATGAATTTAAATTTATAAATTTAAAAAACTAAAAATTGGTTTTCATATTTATTATAAAGGACTTAATTGCTTTGTCTGAATCTTGTCATATATTGTATGGGGGTCATTCCCGTTATTTTTTTAAAAGCTGTATAGAAAGGGCTTTTCGAAGCGAAACCACATTTCTTCGGAAGATTTTCCAAAATGCTACAGCCGGCTCTCAACAACTCCTTGGCATATTCCACCCGATACCTGTTCAACAATCCTTTCAGGTTACATTCAAAATACCGATTCACCACATTGGAAAGATAGGTCTGGTTCGTATCAATCATAGCACTCAACTTTTTCAGAGACAATTCTGAATCCAAAAACACCTTCTTTATCTCCAACTGGTAAAGCAGATTCTTGTAGATCAGACTATCTATTTCCCTGTTGCTTCTACCTTTCATGACAAATTCCTCCTCCCAGTGTTTTTCAACAGCTTTGAAGAGCAAATTCTTCTGTCTTTGAGAAGTGGAACTGACCTCCTTACGTTTTAGAAATAGATATTCCATACTGTCTTTGTTTCTTTAAATTTCCTCCGCCACACACCATTGTCAAATGTTGTATACAGATTTGTTTTTCCTGTTTTTATAGGATGAAACGTTATTTTGGTGCAAATATACATACTTTATCGAAACTTTGTGCATTTTTCCTATAAAAAAATATAGAATCTCGTAAAATAATCGTTTTTCAGGTTATTTTCAAGCTGTTATGTGAAGTGGAGTTAAATCGAATACACCTTATTTAATATGAATCGCATTTCATTAGCGGACGACAAGCAGATAAATTTAATGAGTTACATTCCTGTAACAACAAAAAGATCCACCAGCCGTTTAAAGACTGATGGATAAATTAATAACAATACACAAAAACTCCATCAAACTTCATAGCCTGACGGATTGATAAATATAGAAAGGATCTGTACTATATTACCAATATAACACAATCCGGTGAATCTCCGAAATCTCTCATCCACAAAAAAGAGAAGCACCATACATTACGTACAATACTTCTCTGTGAAAATATGATTCTTACTAATATACCAACTTCACCACCCTCTCATAATCAGCATCCACCGACATTCCCCTGATCCGGACAGCACCAGATTTCCTTGCCGATCCTTGATTTTTGGGGGAGAACAATAGAAATAGTGGCGTTTTCCCTAGGTATCCCACAATTATATCATCAAAATATTCTCTACGCTGCTATAATCCTGCCTCCCCATTGTAGAGCCATCGCATCTGCTATTCCGGGAAAGGTCTTACTCCTCAGTTTTCTTCTTTCTTCAGGCGATACACCCGAGAAGAATATGTCAGTGAACCACTTAGGGGATTTATTTCCACTTTTTGAAACATAGACCTCACCTTTCCCTACTACATTTGTCGGAACCAAGAAAGGTAAGTTTTTCAACCATAGACAGGTCTTCTTGCTCGCTTCATGACCAAACTGCCAAGGCTCTATGATCTGGTCAGGTTTTCTCCATCGGCTGCTCATGATACCAACCGGATTTTCTATAGCCAGTTTATTCACTCCTATCTTTGAAACATCCATGAAGAACTGAACTGCATCTTCACGGTCTTTGGCTCTGTCAGGGAACTTCGGATGTGGTCTTCTCTGTTCTATCGGAAGTTTTTTATCATCGGGGTGATAATACCACCTTGCACCTGAAACAGCAAGATAAGTACAGGGTGGATGGGCTATAACCAAATCCCAACAACTATCAAGGAAATGTTTAGTACCATTCTCCAAAGTTCCACCACGATTGGCTATTACATCAAACATGTCTCCTTTGAAGTGATACTCGGGATGTCCACCGCTACATTCCTGAAGGTCACAACTGAAAGCCTTATGACCCAATCTTCTGAAAGCCAAACAAACGGCCTGACTTTCTTCACATGCTACCAATACATTCATACCCCTAGAAGATTATCTGCATTAAAATCCGATCAGAATAGCATCTCAGGCCTATATGTTCCACCAGCTGCCCCGTCTCTTCAAACAACTGGAATTTATAGAACCTGATGAAGCTTGTAATTTCGGAATAGAAATTCTTTCCGGCAAAACTCAAGGGATGTATCATTGGGTATCCTCCAACTTGTTGTGGCTGGAAGGCTCCTATTCCCACTCCGGTTATCAAGGCCATGTCAGCGTCAAAAATGATAGGTTGGTTGGGATTATAGTCGAAGTCCCTGACAAAGAACATTCTAATCTCCTTCTCGCTGATTTCCTTTATTTTGAATTGCGCCATTCCGGAAGTGCTCTCATCTAATGTTGCCTGTACCCGTAATTCCATTTCTTCAATGCTCATATTTGTATTGAGTACTTCTCCGTTTGCTATAAAATAGTTTTTCATAGTTTAGTCTTTTGTGATTTAATGGTTAGTGTAATTCCCTGTTCTCTTTTTAGATAAGATATAAGTCCTGCATAAGAATCTACTCTCTTACGATCTCTCGGCATGATTGATAAAGCCTCCTGAAGCGTGAGGATAATGCAGAATCCGGTTTTAAAAGCATCCCCATACTTGCTTCGGAGTGATGCTACGTCTTTTTTGTATTTCTCAGGGATAGGTCTGTTGCTGTCTTTTGTCACGATAACACTTGGCTCAGCATTTTCCAAGCGATTAGAAACAGAAACTTTTTCAGCTCCTAATATCCTACTTATAAAATCGATAAACATTAAATGCGATTTATATTTCAGATATTAGGCGGTGAAGTGGCAAGAAGCGCGTTTTTTAATGTTAGGACAAAAAGAAACGCACTAAGATTTATCGTCCTAGTGCGTCAAGTTTGGTAGCTATCTACTATTTATTCCCCTTACAACAAAGTTTCTCTAATCTGATTTTTGCAGCATTCACACCTCCATTGGCTGCTTTTAGATACCATTTAATCGCTTCTTTCAAATTAGGCTTCAATCCCGGTCCTCCTTCTAAATATATGCTACCTATTATAAATTCCGTTAAATGATTCTCGTCTAGGGATGCGGACTTGATATACCAGTTAACCGATTTATGAAGATCTATTTTTCCGTTTATTTCTCCGTTCCCATAAATCCATCCTATTGTACACATTGCATTAGTATTTCCTAATCGGGCAGACTTTCGGAAATAACTAAGAGCTTTCTGAATATCTTGTTGTACTCCGTTTCCATATTCATATAAAAGGTCTAAATGATGTAAAGCAAAACTGTCCTTTTGTTTGGCCGCCTTCTGATAATAAAAAAGAGCTAAACCATAATCCCGTTTTACTCCTTTTCCATTCTCATACAAATACCCGATACTAGATATAGCTCCTACAAAACCTTTATCTGCTGCTATTTTCCAATAAGTGAATGCCTTTTTATAACTTTTCCGTACCCCTTTCCCATACATAAACATTTCTCCCAAGTAAGTATACGCAGCTGTTGCTCCTTTTTTTCTAGATAAATTAAACCATTTGCGGCTTTCTTTATAATTTTGTTTTACACCATTACCTTCATAGTACATTACTCCGAGATTGTATTGAGCATCCATATTCCCTTTTGCAGCAGCTTTTGTGAGCCATTTGAATGCTTCTTGATAATTCCGCCCTATACCTTCTCCTACCAAATAAGCATAGCCAAGTCTGTATTGGGCATTACTATTCCCTGCTTTCGCTTTAATTATCAAGGCTGTTATATATTCTTTTTCATCACTCATTTTCTTTATTGTTTAGATTTACTCTAAAATTCATTTACTCAAGTTAGTTTGTAATATCTGCATAATAAATAATCCCAAAATGGCATAGTACTTTCTGTATGTCACAAAAATAGTGAAAATTAAAGCGTAAAACAGAAACAACAATCACCCATATGCTCATATACTACGTTATAGACTTTTTGCCAAAATCAACGCATAATGAATCACCCAGTAATTATTCCATTATAGATGGTGATTAAATGGTTAAAAATAACGCATCAAGATTTATGTCCTAGTGTGTTATCTAAAATTTTAATTTTAAATTATTCAGATTGCTGTTCCCTTAATTCTTTTATGTATTCCAACTCCTGTTCAATATACTCTTTCTTTCCATCATCCGTCATTAGTAGTTTTTTGAATGCCTCTTCTGCTTCATCCAATAAGCCCATGTCAATTAAAACATAAGCCCGTCTTCTATTTAGAAAGTTACGATAAAGTTCAAAGTCCTCTGGCATTTCATCCTCACTCAGTCCTTCCAGTCGCTCCAATTCATCATCTATTATATTAATCGCTCTGACATCTTTATTGTTGGCTAAGCAATTTATATATTCAATATTATATGTTGTTATTTCCAAAGGCCAGATAATATCCAAATAAAAATAAGCTTTCTCCGGTAAGTTTAACTCCATATAACTGAATCCGATAAGATAACAGGTTTGAAAAAATATCCATTTCTCGTCTTCCGTCATTTCTAGTCTTAGCAATCTTTCTTTCAGCTCATAATAAACATTCTCCAGATATACGATAGCATCCAAATACCGTTTCTGTTGAAACACATCATTTCCCCATGAATAATTCCATAAGACTTCTGGAACTACTTTGGCTATCATGTACTGTTCATCGTCTGTCAGTTCTTTACCATTTTTATATTTCCTGACCGCCTTATCCAGTTTTTTCTCAAACTTAGCTATTCTTTTTTGGGGATCAGTATAATCATAAGCAAGTAAAAAGCTGATAGTTTCAGGTATGGCCAAGGCTCTTGAAAAGTTTATGTCATTCTCATTTTCTGAAACAGGTTTCATGATTGAAGCACGGAAAAACATGGTTTCTTCATCACCACCGGATTGTTTCAAGTATATTATTATACAGTTATTCTCATTATATATGGATTGATCTTCATTATCTTGTGTAGAATGATACGATACAGATAAGGTTACACTATTATTGAACTCGGATTTGTTTTCTTTATCAACCATTATGCTACATAAATCTAAATTCCAAACCGCATCCGTTTCTGTAATAGAAGTTCCGGTTTTTCCACGCCGGTTTTCGGTGATGATATACAAATCTGAAATATCATCTTCTTGAATATCAAAAAGATGGTCAAGTAATAAACCCAATGTAACAGTATCGTTCTTGTTGGCTCGGAATTGAATGCGTTTATCTTGATGCTGAAATTCCAGTTCATTAGACAAATAAGTACCTTTGTTCAACGCAAAGCGGGTTAATAAAGAGGTGACTATTTTTTCTCCTTTATCATTAATGCGCTTTTTATCCCATCGAGAGAGAATGGCATCTGACAAATTTTCTGTTAATTTTGACATAACTATTACTTGTTTTAGTGATTGGTTATTACTAATTTTCACTTTTCCTCTTCAATATTTTTGACTTTCATTGCGACAGTAGCCAATGTGTCATCATCTGTCACAGAAAGAAAAGGAGAATACTTGGATAATACCGGTTGAATCGTATGAATATAAGATGAATTATTTTTTATATAAGTTTCATACAAATCTTTTTTTCTTTGTTTAACAATATGATTTGCATCCATAAGCATTAAAAAAGAAAAATCACAAGAATAATTCCTTTCCTTATGAACATCAGATCCTAAAAGGAAAGAGAGATAAGCAAAAAAATATTTGGAATGATTGGAATATTTCAAATGTGCCAATTCATGCAACAATACTTGTTTTATAAATCTAAAACCATGCAGCAACAATTCTACATTCAAGGAAATTACTTTTTCATTATGAAAGCAAACTCCCCAAGAACGTTCATTTTCCTGTATAGCGTCATGGAACTTACAATGCACAAAAGGTAAATCATGATAAACGGAATATTGGTGGAGCTGCTGTTCCAAAAAGAAATACCCATATATTATAGCCTCTTCTTTTTCTGCCTTACTGACTTTCTTCCCTTTTTTAATTTCTTTAAAAAAACGTAAAACTGCATTCAAAGAACGATAACGGAAATTTTCTTCTTGTTGCATCATCAAATAACAAAAAATAGACGTTCCTTTTCGTCTATCAACTTGAAATCGTATTTTTCCATCACCGTCTAACAATAACTCTTTTTCCAAAGAATAAACTGAATAAAAAATTTGCTTTCCAGAAGTAAACGCATATTCCACCCACATATTCCAAGAAGAAGTATAAATCGCTTGAGAAGATACCCCATCATACAAGTCCACTTGATTGGTTTCCCTTGTATGTGCCAATATAAAACTCTTACGAAAAGGGGTGGCATAAGTGAAACTATCATATATACAAGGTATCACATTTCTCCCTTTTATATTATATAACCCTTTCTTTCCATTCTGTTGACATTCAAGAAAAATACCGCAACCAGGACAGTACCAAAAATTAGCACTTTGAAAATCAAAAGGAAGAATGTCTCTTATCATATTATTCCTTGAAATATGAATACCTCCGTATCTCCCATTTTTTTGTACCAAATAAACATTTCTAGGCTGACGCACTCTGTCATTAATAATATTTTGGAAAGTGGTCTCTAGCAAGTTAGAGCCTTTCCTGTTCATTAATATATAACCATCAGGTTTCTTCACCCATAATTTATCGTTAATGATAAAATAGGGTTCTTTGTCAGCAAACGGATGAATAATAGTCGTTCCATCCATTGCAATGATTGTTTTATATCCTCCTCGACTGACATAAGCACCAATATATTGCTTTCCATATAATTTAATCCTACAGAATGAACTGCTCCAGTCATATTCCAACGGAATAACTATTTTCATATTGATGTCCACAAAACCGTATTTTTTATTCCTTATAACTTTTATCAAACCATGTTGCGGATTACCAACAAAATCATACTTCCGTTTCAGCATACAAATGATTTCCCTTATTTTTTTTGTTTTCATCTCATTATATTAATAATTAAAAATATTGGTCGGTAATTTATTATAGAAATAGAACTATTCTTCAATAGTTGCAAATAACAGACAGTTGGTTTATTTTGTACATACGAGTACATTTAGCATATCCATAGAATCAGTTCGTCTTTGACTGTTGAAACGCTTTGTGCTAAGATGTGTTGCCGACTTGTATATGATTCTTTTATTCATTCTTTATTTTTTCCATGTCTTTCCAAATCTTTTTATAAATCGATTTGAACAGTATATGACAAATAGGCAACGTCCTTATACTTCCACAACGTTTGCAGGGTTGTGGAACAGAATAGGTGGTAGCAGCATATTCAAAATCGGGTGCTAAAAAAATTTTACCGCATTGGGTACATCTGAAAATATTTTTTCCTCTATACATGATATAATTTTATTTAAGTTACTAACAAAGAGAATGATTTGCATTTTCCTTTTTATAATTTTTCTTGAAATTTTCTACAAATAGTTTGATTTTCTCATTTTCCATACTAACTTTCCTGCATTCAAACTCTCCGGGAAGCTCCACGACAAAATAGTCTTCATATCTTCCACATTTGGAAAGTGTAAGTAGCCTTTTTTCTGCATCAAAAATTATTTCATCATAAAATTGCTTGAAATATTTCTTAGCATTTAGAGAAGATTCACTTGTATGCGGAGGAATCTCATAAATGTTTTTGTTTACCAACATTATCACCTGACATCTACCCGAGTATTTTATTGGACAGCAACAAGCCGGACCACCCATGAATTCCTTTATTGCAAGTATGATATCCGTACCGCCCGAACTTTGGCAACTGTAACTACCTTCCTTTATTTGCTTTTTCAGGTCTTCGATATAGTATTTTTCACTTTTTTCCTTGTCATTAAAATCCCAATGATCAGGATCCCAATAACTATCTACATAAGGACTATAACGAGGACAATAGTAAGGATCATGCTTATCCTCATCCACTCTTACTCTTCTGATAATTTTCAAAATATCCTCCCGATTTTTTATATCAAATGGAATCGGGGCTACACCAATTCCCAATATATTCTCCAGTTCTTCTACACCCCAACTTTTTCTAATATGGTTCTCAAACAGTCCTTCTAAATTTATTTTTTCTTGTTCTGCAATTTTAAAAAACCGATAAAAAGCTGTTTTATCATCTTGTTCCGTTTCCTTCGCCAGATTATCCATCTCGTTCAAAACATCTTGCGAGATAGTATAATCCTGCCCAAAAGTTTCCTTTCTGCACAGAAGGAACATCTCTCCCACAGCACTTTGCGAAGCGGTATGTCCTTGCTTGGCAGCTTCCAGTAGCCAATGGAAAGCGTATCTATAAAGTCGTTCTGAACGATACAAACGTCCCAATTCATATTGGACCTCTATATCCCCTTGTTCTGCCTTTTTTATTAAATCCCGTAACATAAGTATCATTTTTGTTATAGATTAAATTATCTCGGACTATTAAATATACCAATATTCATCCAATGTATTTGTCAACTCTGCCCAACGGGTGATTAGAAGTTTGGCATAAAGATGTGGAAATAAGCCATAGCATCCAAGGGCATACCCTTCGTTAACTTCAACCAATAGTGTCTCACCATTTGAAGTAACTCCGAAATCAATGCCATACGCATTGGATACACTCACATAGTCTTTAATTGCATTCCCAATCACACTTGGGTCATAATGTATTTTCCAGTCACCTTTATAAGGTCGGACATCAAGTATTTTTCCATACCTGACAAACACTCTCCATTCCGCAATAAAATCAACAGGTTCACTGCATAACACCTCGTAATTATCATCACAGCATCCGCAACCTACTAAATCGTGAATGCTGTTAATCACTCTTCCCGGCAGTCGTTTCCCTTCAACTGATTTGACGAAAACTGGCCATGATGGAGGAGTATTCGCTATTTCATTAATGGTGGACTTCCATATTCTTCTTCCGAGATATTTTTCTAATTCCTTCGGATAGTTTATTGCAGTGCAATTAATTCCAAAATCTTGCAATCTCCGTTTAATCATGCCAATTCCACTGACAATGAGTTCTTCTTTACTATGATTAAATTCTATCAGTTCCTCATATTTTTGAAAGAAGACACATTCATATCCCATAGCCCGTAAGCCATCAAATGCTACAAACGCATTTGTATTACATGGGTGTCCTGTAGAATCACATTGTATAAAAGCTCTCATTTTATTGTGTTTTTATTCTTTCTTATATTTATTCTTAAAGTTCTCAATAAATTCCCTTATAACTCTTGAAGATTGAATTTCATTATATTCATACCCCCCGGGAACTTCCACTATATAATAATTTTCGTAATGACCACACTCAGCCCTTGTCTGTGCATGGATATATCTATGTTGCGGTTTAGGCAATTGACCTTTTTTATGTACATTCGATTTGCCCTGCCCAAAGTAAGTATCTGCACGTTCAGATTCTTTAGGTATGTAGTAATAATCTTTATGAACCAAAAGCACAACATCATAGATTGTATTTGATGGTATAAAAGAGTGTATTGGAGGGGCGTAAGTTATTGCTATAATAATTGGGGGAGAAACATATCCCTTTTCCAATTTCTTTTTTAAGTCTTTACAATAATCTTTCCTATCCCCCAAGTTATTCCTAAAATAAAGGGGATCATAATGTAGTACCTTGTTATTCCTTCCATATAAGCCTAACTTTTCTTCCAGCAGATGTATTTCTTTATCCAGTTCTTTTTTCTTCTTTAGTTCCCAAGGCGTGTGTCCGTAAATCCATTTACCGGCATAGAAAGAAAGAATAAATGGACTGCATAGGATTATTCCAATTCCAATAGCCCCAAGAAATAAATCATCTTTATCAACTTTCATAATTAGATATCATAGTGTTTCACTTTACATTACTTTTGCTTTGGGCGGCAGGTTGTTCTTCGCTGTTTTTCTTATTGGATGAGGTTGGAGTCTTAAAACCAATAGGATGCCGTTGGTTCTTATTTTCTTTTATGGCATCCGCTAACCAATCCATTGTTTCATCCACCGTATCTTTCATATCCACAAAATAGTCGTGGAACAGAGACAACAGCATACTTTTGCTGTTAAAATAAAAATGTGTATCTATAATTATTTCTTCGGAGAAAGCCTTTACAACTGAATGGCGGTCTTCATCTGTATTCACCTTGTCTGCAATGAAAGTCTTTTGGGAAAGTTCCAATGCTTCATAGTCCTCATTTTTTATCCTGAATCCTATTTCACATTTAGGATATTCATCGTCCAAGTCAAAGTCGATACAATAATAACACTCATCCAGTTCCACAACCATCAATCCGTTTTCCAATTCGACTTTGGTACCTTCTGCTTTCAGATAATCCATGATTGTCTTACGGATTCTGCTGATATTGCTCTTAAAAAATAGTTTCTTCCAAGTAGATACTGCACGGTTCATAAGTTTCTTATTTTATAGTGTTCAACAATCAGACTGTATATCTCAAGACCCGATAGCTGTATGAGTCCTTCCATCTATCCAGTTCCAACGCCCGTGTGCAGAGCTGGGGATGAGAATAGAACATACAACGATATTCCTGCTGTATCCTGTACCACAGCGAAGAACTTTTAAAGGATTCGTACTGCTTGCCTTGTTCTACCAACCGACGTGCCTTGCCCGTAACATCTTTCAGCCCTGAAGCCAATTTCACCAATGCCGATTGATAAACTTCTTCATCTACTACCACAGCAGCACAACGGTCGGCAGACAATTCGGATTTACGGTTCCAATATTGCAAAGCCAGATAGAGGGGGGCAAACAGTGTGCGGTGAATCACTCCAAAAACGCTTCCCATTTCCGTAAGTGTCTTGAACATGGTACTATACAAAGTGTGTCTGCAAAGAATATGTCCGCACTCATGTGAGATAATTCCCATCAACTCCTCCCCATTCATTTTTTCTACCGCTCCACTGGAAAGTGCAATAAAAGTATTTGTCTCGCCGTATGTATAGGCATTCATCTCAGGATCATTGTATATATAAAGTTCCGGTTCTTGAATCCCTACTTTCGCTACTACTGTTTTGAACAAACGATAAATCTCAGGAAAACTTTCTGTTGTCACTCTGATGTGGTTGGCCATGTTTTCTCCTCTGTATTGTGCTTCATATCCTAACTTCATAAACATACGAATCAGTTGCTCATAGCCCGGTACTCCTTTTATTATCTGTATGGCTTTTGCATCTTCGGGATGCATAATGTCAGTTGCTCTCATTGTTTCTCCTCCCATATTTATACCACTCTATTTGTTTGTTGCATACGCATACATGCCACTTGGATAACCCCCGGTATAGTAACCCGATAAGCCGGTGACGATAAATCGTAAACAGTCCATCCGGCAGTTATTACCCAACCCAACGGGCCTGCCAATGTTCCCAAAGTTTTACTGAGAACATTGCTTCCTATCAGCAAAGTACCACGCCCTATCAACATACGTGAAACCATGCGAGTAATGTAAGCAACTATTCGCGTAAACAATACCCCGCCACGACGGATGGTCATTTGCAATGCTGCTACAATCATGTACTTACGGGGATTCTTAGTCGGAATATTCAGCTCTTGCATCATTTTTTGTAGCTCCTCTTCCGACATACTTTCCACGTGATCCATACAGACCTTTTCCACAAGATGTTGTTCAATCTCTTCCGTGCTTTCATAGCCACAGAAATAAACTTCCAACTTTCTACAAACATCCTGCAAAATTTCTCTGTATTGCACTCCTTCTTTACGGCACAAATTTGCTATGGTATTTCCTCCGAAACGTTGCAATTCTCCGGCTATTTCCTTCCACATCATATTCAGCCGATGAGGATAACAATAGAGGTAAGCATTCGTATTGGTTAACTGTTCCGCTATCCTGACTTCACCGTCTGTATCATGTGTCAGAATATCTACCAATGTTTTCAAGTCCTCGTTCTTTGCCTGTTGTAAAAACAACAAATCCCTGTCTTCTTTCATAATACTACCATTTTAATTGTTTCGTACTGCAAAGGAAAACAGGGAACGGGACAAAAGGTGTCCGAGCATATTCTTAATATATGAAAAAGACTATTCAAACTGTGATATGATATAACATCAAATATTTATGTCTTCCTTGGGTTTTGCATTTGGAATGGAATCCCAGACTTCTCTAAATCCATAACAGCTCTTTCAATCTCTTCTTCTGATATTTCTTCTATACTTTTAATATCAAAAGAATATACTTCTTCATGAAGGGGACTATTATCAGTTATCCCAAAATCTAATGCCTCTTGTGCAGTCATCATTATCTTGATTCCACCATCCATCAATTTTTCCCATAGCTCATCTTCACTAAGGGAACTAAACGTTTTATAATCCATACAATACTATTGTTTTAATCGGTTCATATTGCAAAGGAAAACGGAGGTGGGACAAAAGGTGTCTGAAGCGTTTTATAAAAATAGAATTTTACGGTTAATCTTCTCCGTTTATAATTTTAATTGCAGGTTCCCATCCGGATTCTGCTGCTTTATCAAGATAATCAGCCGATAGTTCATCGTTTTTTTCAACACCTACTCCTTCCTGATACATCCAAGCCAAATGGAACATAGCATCAGGTTCTCCCATTTCTGCGGCCTTCTTGAACCAGTCGGCTGCCGCCTTCTCGTTTTTATCAACCCCCAATCCATTCAGATAACAATTGCCTACGCAGAAGAATGTGTCAGGATTTTCCTCGTCTGCTGCCTTTATGAAACAATCAAAAGCTTTGCTATAATCTATAGGCATATCTTCAAGGCCATTTTGATAGATGATACCTATATTATGATAAGCTTCCAAACAACCTTGACTGGCAGCTTTTTCATACCAGTACAGTGCTTCCTTTACGTTTTGTTTTGTACCTTCTCCACATCGGTAGCAAACACCTAATTCATACTGGGCTTCAGGAAGTCCACTCTGTGCAGCATTACTGAAGCACGCAAAACCTTTGTCTAAATCTTGCTTGGTGCCAATTCCATTAATATAACATAGACCAAGTTCATACATAGCTTCAGGCACAGTATTAGCAGCTTGGTTAAAACGTTCAAAAGCCTCTTCATCGCTTTGATATATTCCAATTCCGTTTTTATAGCATACTCCCTCATAATAAACGGCAGCCATGCTACCTAAGCCACGAGCTGCTCGTAATGAATAAAAACCTTTTTTCTGCTTCTGTTTCTTTTCGCTGGATAGTAATTCTAATCCTTCGTTCAGTAATTTCTCTACAAGTTTATCGGTTTCCATCGTTTTATGTATTTAAAGTCGTTTTCATCCTTTAGAATTAGCCTCTCTTTTTTCGGCAGGAATTATGTAATATTCCCCTTATAGCTTCCCTCTCCAACTTTCTTCATAATACTACGATTTTATTGCATCGTATTACAAAGAAAGACAGGAGGGAAGATAAAAGGTGTCTGAGAATTAATGCTTATTCATAATAAAAATCCTAATCTTTCATTTTAAATCTTCAATAAATATGATTCACACTTCTATTTCTTCTTTTTTACTGTTATTATCAGATTTAATTTCTGCACCTAACTCGTTGATTGCATCAAGAACCTTCTCTTGGTTGTTTTTGAGACATATAGTTTTTCTTTGTCTAATAACTGCATAAAAATAATATGCTAATTTTTCATAGGCTATCTGCACTCTTAAGAAATCGTTATCATCATCACAACCAATGCTATACATAGCTCTTATAAAGGTCGTATCAAGTACTTTTTCCTTATGAATAACTTCTATACATTTTTGAAACTCATCTTCTGACTGAATCATATAATCGTGGCTTAGACGTAATAAAGCTACTTTTATTAATTCATACATCTTCTCAGAATCATCTTTACTTATGCTATCAGCTATTTTCTTTGAAGCCCAACCAAATATAACACCACCAGCCAAACCTCCGCCAATCATGCCATAAGGTCCTAAACAAGCACCCAGCCAAGCTCCAAGTGTACCACCTACAAGGCTTGTTCCATTAACAACCAAATTTTTAATCAACTGAGGTTTGGAGATTTCTCCTCGTATTACAAAAAAAGTATCAGGAATAGTAGTTATCACAAAAACTCCCAAATTAGCTATAACATTCGTTCTGATAAATTTTGTAGCTACTTGCTTAGAAGCACCACCATATATTCCTTTATTCCATAAAGACTTAGATAATTTATGTATCAGTTCTTTCCCTATTTTTACTTTATATGCTGAATCTATGCCAGACTTTGCTCCCCACTGCACATAAGCAGCAAGATTTCTTCCAAATTGAGTTTTCAATACTTGTGAAGTAAGTATCCCAGAAGTCATGGCTATAGTCCCATTTTGTAATCCCGATAAAAAAGCCAGTTGCATTGCTTCTTTTATATTCAGATTACCTTTATCTCGAAACAGGCACATCATACCTAAATTTATAGCGAATGAAATGCCAAAGGCAGATATAGCAGTTACTGTTTGCGTTTTTGCATCAAAAATTAAAGAATCAATATTACCAGCTCTGGCTATATTTTTAGCTTGTTGATATGTAACATCTCCTTTCTTTATTATTTTTGTTGCATCCTTTGGATCTGTAATTCCTTCAACCTTTCCTTGTAGAATTTTTTCTTCCATTATATGTACAGCCTCTTCATATTGGTCATTAGGAACTTCTAATAATTGACCTTTATATGCGTACATTCCATCAGCTCCAAATCCTGCCTGTACACTATCATTTGCAGTCTTACAATATTTGGTCTGTATTTCCTGACCGTTTGTTATTCTATCAGGACCTGTGTTGGCATTATTTCGTCCAACTTGCTCAACATCATAGCCACATAGCCACTCATTCAAAGCATTTGCATCTTCCGCGGCAAAGCCGTGTCCCGTTGAAGCATTCTTCCCACATTTATACTTTACCCACTGAGTGTTGGCTTCTATTTCTACCGCATTCAATATACCGCTAACATTCTTTGCAGAATCATTAGCTAAATCAAAAAAAGAGCAATGCCCGCACTGGGGGCAAAGCAATTGCTCTTCTTTTAATTCCACTCCACATTTAATACAAAAATGTTTCATTTTAAGATTTCATTTAATTCGTCTTCCGTTTTATCATAAATAGAACGTAAATAAGCAATAGTTATCGTGCAAGGTATAATTACTCGGTAAGCGGGTCCTGCTATATCATAAGCTGCCCAAATTCCAGAAATAACCCAACCTATAGGACCTGCCAATACAGCAAACAATCTGCCTCCAGCAAATTTAGCAGCCAAACCAGCAACCTGTTTGAGACCTGCCATTGCTGCCATTCTGACTACCAGCATGGTTGTTAGTTTTATAAATAACGGAGACCCAGCTTTAAGAAGTCCTATTTGAGACTTCAATGCTTCTTTTGTTAGCTTCTCACCCAAATGATGTACATCTTCTTCTGTCATCTTATCAATAGACATGATAAGAAATTTCTGTAAAAGATAATGTTCTAGTAATTCCGTAGAAATACTTTTGTTAAAATTAACACCTAACTTATTACTTACAGTTTCCAATATCTCTTTATATAGAACACCATGTCCTCTTGCTATATTCTTAAAAGTATTTCCTCCGAATAATTGTAACTCATTCACGACATCAGGAATCAAAGCTTTCATATTACCCGGATAATTAATCTTGTAATTTTGAGTATTAGATAAATTTTCCGTGTGCCTTGTCTTTCCATCAGTATCATAGACAATAAAATCAGCAAGTAATTGTAATTGCTCATTATTACACATTTCTAAAAAAATAAGATCCTTATCTACCATAATTTTTAAATATAAAAGTTGAACATTTGATAAATTATTCTTTTTATTTTCTCTCTAACTTCCATCGGTGCAATCACCTCCACCTTTTCCCTATGCCAAAGCAATGCTTGATAGAAATTATAACTCGGCTTCAACCAGTAGCTGAAAACACTCCAACCGTCACCTTGCTCTATCTCTGTTTGCGATGAATGTATAGGTCGTGCTCTGATATAATCAACCTGGCTGCCATATACCTTAATAGTAATCAGTTCCGGCTTGCAGTCTTCATGATTCACACCATAGCAACCCTCAAAGTAAGTTTGCGGGGTGATGTGGGAGAACGGTACCACCTGTTGTTCTGTCAAACACAGATTACTGATACGTTCTAAGGCATAAACTGTGGGATTTTTGCGACTTAGAGGTTCTGCTACTAAGTACCAGCGTTGCTCCCATGTCTTTAGGAAACATGGAATACTTTCATGATGTGTAATTGTTTTTCGATTGAAAGAGTAGTAGTCGAATGTTATAACCACTTTTCTGTCTACAGCTTCGAGGATGGTATGCAGATGCTCCACTCCGCTCGGTGCTTCTTCCAATATCAACTGTTCACGATGCTTCATGGCCAGTTCTGTAAGCCCTTGAATGTGAAAGGCAGACAGCAGATATTTATAGAGAGAATTGTTTTTGATATAGTCGAAGTTCGTAATGTAGTACTTCTTGACCTGCATATCATACTCAATGTCGATAGCAAAGACACTGGATATATACTCCTTGTAACGTCCGAATGTCTTAGGTATGATTTCGCCATCATACAGAGACGAATATTCCCAATGATGATTTATCTCTTTTAGCGACATCGGTTTGCCACGTGAAAGAAGTTCTACTATATAAAGGCATTTTTCAAGTTTTCCCATACTCCCTTTTGTTTTTCTTCCTACAAAATTGCAAGGTGAATAAGACAAAATCTGTCTTAGCTCCAAACAAAATGGTATCAACCTATAAGCCCTCCGAAGTCAGCATTAGATTTAAGTATACAAGAAAGGCGTGAGGACTTGTCTGCCATTCATCGCAACCAGGCATCGCCAAACGCCATACAGAAATGAATATGAAGAAACAATACTCCCACGCCGTATGATATGTTTTATTGATACAACATGGGCTGTACCAAGAACATATACAAACAGAAATGAGCGTAATATTGTCTTTTATCCTTCTGTTTTTGAAATTGGCGATTTCAGTTGCAGGACAAAAGCAAAACGCTTTCCATGTAAAGTTCAGCCATTTCTCCAGCTGAACAATGCAAATATACGTTTTTTGTTCAATATTACGCTCTTGTTATGAGTATTATTTCTTCAAAAATAAGGTTTTTAGCTTGTTTGGAAGTAACAAAACTCAGAAATTATTGTTCTGAGGATAATTTATACTGAAAGCTAAGGACTAAGACTGGATAATAACATCAAAGGTGGTATTGATGATCTTTCTTTTACACCCATGGAATGATTAAATAATTTCAATTTTATAATATAGTGAAATATTGTCTGAATTGTAGTTCCAATCAGATAACGATAAGATTTACAGTATCAATATTTCAAGATATTTTTTAGATTATCGTTCCATTGTTTTAGGCAGCAGACAAGTCGATATAAGAATATTACAAAATTATAGTTCGGATTTAACGATAAGGCATCAGTTATTATTCATTCGGTAAATTATTTCTTCTTTCCACCCTCAAGAGGAAAAGGAGCGGAAGCGGGACGGAGAAATTACAAGACCTATGTTTTGATTAATTTTTGAATAGATAAAATTGAAAAAGCTATATAAAAACATTATTTCCGACCCATTTCCCTGACATTACCGCTCTTCTTTTTCTTGAGGTGGGGGAAGGAGAAGATAACAGAACAATAAAATATCAAATCTATCTGGACTATAACTGGGAAGAAGAAAGTTACAAACCAATTCCTGGCTGCTACAACCAACAAAAAAGACTTGAACATCAACAAATATAAATCAACGGCTGGAATATTAATGTGATGACTGGTAAATGAACAGTATCGCAACTCTTCCACATTCTCTTACTCTTCATAACAAATTTGATTCGGGTTAAGTCGAAGACGGAAGTACAGACGAAGTATGAGTATGGTACATAACCGTAAGGATGGAATAATCTATCTACATAAATGCTTATTCTTTAAGCTTTTGTACATGATTTGCACACTTTTTTATTCCACTTTGTCTTTCAGTTATGCATTACATTCCACTTACGTTTCATACCCTTGTCTCCGACTAACCCCTCAAACCGATAATCCCCTGAATCCCAAAGAGAACAAGTAGAATTACCTTTTTCTACTATACCTATATATAAGACCTCGGATTTTTTGGACAGTAAGAGGTTTTAATTGAATATCAGAATTATATCTATTCATTTTCGTCCATGGTCAATAATAAACAGAGCATTATCATCCAAACAACTACTCCGACCGACAATCATCTTATTTCATCAGTCATAAAAATGCACTACCATTTATCACAAACAATAGTGCATATAACTTTAAATCTGATTCTAATGAAACAACAGGAAGTATGGCAGCAAGTACCAGCTTCCATTGAAAAAACAAAGAACATACTGCTATTTTCACAAACCACAATATACAACAAATACAAGTGTATAAATAAAACCTGTTTTATTGATTTAAAACACAAAACTTGCATGACTATCTTCATAGGACATAATGTAAAATGGATTCTACATGTTTCAATAATAAAAATGTTACCAGGAATCATACCAAATATTTTATCATGTAACTTGAAACGCTTTTCAAACCAGCTGAAATAAAGGCGTACATTACTATTTTCACAAACCACAATGTACTTACAAATTAAGATTAATTATAAACCTTCCAATAATATATGAGGTATAGCAATGAACATTCATTTAAAATGTACATCACTATCTTCTCAGACCATAATGTACTTGTGTAATCAAACATACTATTTCCAAAAATACAGCATCTGTAATGCTATAAAAACACTTGTCAGACCTTGTTTAAAATATTTTTTCAAATCATTAAAACAAGGTCATACATTATGATTTTCCACAAGGCATAATGTATCGGCATAATTAAACATATCAACAATATTATAATAGATAAACATATAAATGGCACCATTCTCACGAACAACGCCATTTGGATTTTGCTTCAATAATATTAGTTGAATCGCCATTCAACCCGTTTCTAACATAAGCACTAATGTATATTACACTATAATGTACCAACATATCAAATAATCTACATGATATAAAAACAAACAATCAGGTATATATCAAGATACAGCATAAAACATAATTACTTATTTTGTCATATACAAAACTATACATTATATATGATACTTACTAATATTATTAAATAAAAAACATGTATCCGATAGTATTTTATCTGTATAATCGGATAAAGCCAGCTGTTTTCTCTCTGATCTTATTTTGAGCTTTCATCCGGTTCGTCTACAGTAATCCTTTCACTTCATTTAACCGGGGTTGGTCAGAAACAGAAGTGATACGGAGTATGGTACATAACCCGAAGGGATGTTATAAAAAGACTACAAAAACACTTATTCTTTAAGCATTTGTACCTCATTTGCACACTTTTTTATAACACTTTGTCTTTCAGTTATGTCATACATTCCACTTACGTTCCATACTCTTGTTTCCGACTTACCCCTTTTAACCTATAGTATCCTGATTTCCCAATAGTAACCTTTAAGTATATAGGAGAACAGCTTTTAGGGTTGTACAAGAATAATGGATACTGAAATCATAATCTTTAGAAACTGTCTTCATTTTTCCGTTTATCTTCCAATACTTTCCGATCATGAAGCTCTTTCCATCTCTCCATGATTTCCAGTTCGTTTATTTCAATATATCTTTTGCCTTTTCTAGTAAGCATTGCATTATGGTCATTATCAATCGTGATGATACCATTGGCTTCAAGCATGACGATCGTGGTCTTGACGGAAGTGTAATAGACATCCTCTTTTTTCAAATAATGCCCCACCAATGGAATCTCATACCCAATACTACATTTATCAAGGATTTTATCAACACACCAATCCATTGAATGCGGCAGTCCATTATTCAGTTCAAACAATACGGCAATGATATAATCGGAAAAATCGGGTTTCATAAGTCCTTCAAAGTTGGTTGGCAATGGATGCAAATATAATGGTATATGTAACATAAACAATGCTTTGCTTGATATATTCTTTCATTTCAAGATGGATATTGTTTATTCTGGTTATTTTCTTTTCTTTTTCCCGTCCTCAAGAGAGAGAAGGGGAAAGGAAAGTATTTATATTTACTTGATCAAATTTGCAATTTTCTATCCTTCTCCATATCTTTACGAAAAATAGAATATGTACTATGGATAACATTGCATTTACTTTATTCAATCCGTTAAAAGACAATATAGGAACTGTTCCGAATTTGCCTGGCAACTATATTATAACCTTACGTGAAGATTCTAACCTACCCAATATAGGAATAGATGTTACTTTCCATACATTTCAAGGAATGAATGTAATTTATACTGGATTGGCAGGAAGCAGTTTGCGAGATCGGGATGTAAAAAAACATTTTAATGGCAATGCAGGTAGCTCTACACTGAGGAAAAGTTTAGGTTGCCTATTGGGTTACGGACTGATTCCAAGGGACGGAAATTTTGAAGAAAATAAAAATACGAAATTCAACCAAGAAGATGAGAATCAATTAACAATATGGATGAAACACAACCTTTTAGTATTCTATTATCCAAATGAAAATTATAAAAGTTTAGAAGAAGAGCTGATTCAGAAATACAATCCTCCCTTAAATTTAGACAAAAATCATAATGCTGTAAACAAAGAGTTTAGGCAAAAATTAAGCCTGCTAAGAAATGCTGAAGTACGCTTAGCTTTCAGCCCCATACCTATAACAAACATAAACAATAAGTTCCAAAAAGTCAATGGAGTTGGACTATATCTTGAGATATGGGAACAAATGCAACCTTTTATTCTTGCAGCAATCAAGAAAGGACAAGATTCAAAAAAAATAGGTTCTGCTATTTTCAAAAACGTAGGTAATAGAAAAAGTTCCGGATATGCTTTCAGACTAGATATTTCTGACGCTGTAATTCCCGTCAAGAAAGGTTCAGCCGTAGCTCGTGACTTGAAAAAGGTACTTGATGCCAATTCAGAATTTAGGAAGATAGCCAAAGGAAGAACAATAACAATTAGAATGAATAGTGACTGTGAGCTTTTTGTAACATCCTCTTAATGAGATCTATGGAATGTAGGGCACTATAAAATAAACTGTGTCACGCATTATTTTTTCTCTAAAAAACTCGTCGGTCGGGGAACGGCCAGCGCCAAGGGGCGGGACCACCTGTCCCGACGAGCGTAAAATTACAATAATTTAAACCGTTCTCCAAATT